>Ga0099823_1006669_pt1 | contig 11677 bp, 5 predicted proteins | sample CowpearedBW_FD_76831 | JGI IMG/M metagenome (GOLD analysis project Ga0099823, IMG submission 76831) | Root nodule microbial communities of legume samples collected from California, USA - Cow pea red BW | ecosystem: Host-associated > Plants > Roots > Nodule | place: USA: California | collected... | reverse complement strand
ATATATTACATAATGTGAATGATTAATAATTGTCTTCGTATCAAAATAGTTAGTTTGGATTAAATTAATATTTATTTAAAGATTTATTAAAATCTTGTTTATGTTGTTAAACCTTTAAACTTGTATTTTCTTTTTTTAAAATAGCTCTAAGTTTTATAAACAAAATTAAAAATCTATAAAAAAAATATCAATTGCTTTATTTGTTTGAAGATCATAATTAACTTACTATTATTATTATGGTGATCATTATTTGTATAAAAATGGTTGCTTTTAATAACATTGTTGCCATGCTAATCGTGTTATTATTTATATTGTAACTGTGATTATTACGATCGGAACTGGAGTTTCTATTACTATTATTATTATAATAATTGCCTCTATGAAATAGTAATTATTACTATTAAAATATGTTATCATAACAGTAAAATTATGACAATTTTTATGATCATAGTCACCATTGCACCTATATAAAAAATGTGCCTTGATGATGGATTAGCACGTGTTATATACTTGTTGTGTAGGTCTTCTGATTCAAACAAACATGAATATTTTCAAATCAGAAAATTTACTAAAATTAACAAAAATACACACTTTTCACTTCAAATAGAAAGATTATTAAAACAAAAATAAGTTTGATATAGATTTTTTTTTCTTCTTAAAATTACATTTTATGAATACCCATGTAATCTCATCACCATTTCAAACAGATACGACAAAATAAATTTTATGTCTAATAAAAGTTAGACATTATAGCAATGAGAAAAAACTGTACGAATTTTATTTAACCAAAAAAATAAGTCAAAGTCATATATATATATATATATATATATATATATATATATAATTGTGCTGGATTATCAGAATAAAGGGCAATGCTTAATTCAAGCATGAAATTTAAAATTAATATGATATAGATTCAACTTTGCTCAATTATTGGACTGAAAAAACTATTGGAAGAAATTTGAAAGCTAAGGACAGTGTTTCTCTTATATAGGTATACAATTCAAGTAATTTAAATTATGATTTCGATTTTGTTTTACATAATAACATAAATGGATATTTATTACAGTATAATTTAAACATAAGTTATTTCTTAAATTGAATTATTTTGTGAGAAAAGTTTCCATCATTGTGTTAATACTATATAATTTAGGTTTTAAATATTTTACTTTTAACTTATGAACACTCGTTTCATATATCGTTCTATTTAAAATATGTTTTATGCATTATTAATTTTGAAAAAAATAGAAAAGATAATAAAAAAGAAAAAAAATAAGGGAAGGTTGGTCCTTAGTTTTCACTCATACTATAAATGAGATGATTTTAATAACTGCTTTGAGAATGTGAAAGAAAGGGATAACACGGTCCTCTTCTTTTATATGTCAATTAAATCTTCATGTGTGAAATTTGTTTGAGCTTTATGAATTTTTATGGGAGAAAAGTCTCTATGTATATTTTATTTATTTATATATATATATTTATATATATATATATATAAATAAAAGCCTTAAATACAAACTATTTAATGTATCCAACAAGCAATTATGAAAGGTAGACAAAATGTTATTGCAAATAAATTTAATAGGGGATGGATAAAGTAAGATTTCAGATATTTTTAATTCACGTGATGTCGTATATTACTTTCGTTAAAACTTATTTATTAATTAATTAAGATAAAATTTCTTATGTTCACATTTTTTGTTTTCAAATAATTATTCTAAATAGATAACTCTAATAAACTTTTAGAAAATTTAATTCATCCACAGAAACATATCATTATAACATTAAATTAGTGGAAAGTCATCCTAACTCCATCTACTTCACAAAAACAAAGATTAAAAAACCTCATATATAATATATTATTGACTTAATATTTATTAATTTATAGTAAAAGGATATAAAAAAAAAGGATAGATAATCGTCTTAAATTTTAGAGAGGATTCAGTTTAATAAGAGGATCATTTATAATAAACAAAGAATAAAATATTTTGTTATATATATATATATATTATATATATATATATATATAACTAATTAATAGAATTTGAGTTAAAATAGAAGATTTTTTTGTGTGCATATTTGATCATATATTTAGGAGTTGTTTGTTATCTAACATAATACTAGCAAAATTAATTTTATGTTATTTTGGACAAAAAGAGTTGCATACTAATTTTTGTTGTAACTTTTTAATAAAATAACTTGTTTTTAGTTAATTTTTTTTTAAATTAATAGTATAAATGTTTAATAAATACTGCATTATTTACTATTCAATCCACTAAGATGAATATCACGGAAAAGAAAGAAAAAAAATGTAGTCCAAATCAGGTTTAGGTCGAAATCATAAATATTCTTATTTGTATTTGAAAGTCAACATTACAAGATATTATATTAAATAATGTATTTTCTGACACCTTATAATTGTTTCATGATTAAAATCTAGATATAGTAATCATTAAATATTTATATTTTCAGAGATAGTTCAGGTTTTTTTAGTAAATCTTTCTCACTAATTACTACACTTCTGAAAAGATAATTAATAATCCTGTACTGTACTAATTATATTTGAATTTGAATAAATAAAAAAGGTAAGTAATCGAAAAATATATATATTATTTACTAATAAGACTGTATTGGAAATTAAAGACAACTTTTCATTTAAATAAAAATGATTTAATTTTTTGGCTCAACACACTCAAGTTATATCACTGTAATGTAATCATAAGATATTAAAAAGAATAAAATAAGTTCTGAGGTCCAAAATTAAAACACAAATATTCATTGTACACAACACGTTCTCATCACGGAATCAATTAAATGAAATTGTGATAAGATATGGTTGAAAGATAGTGACACTAAATTAAAAATAGATCATCATTGAATTACAAAAACTTCAATACCAATCAAGTATGACATTCCTACACAGTACAACACTTCAAATTAAAAAATCATCTTACCAAATCACACCAAGAACTCAAAATTTTCATTGAATATACAATAATTACATTTATAAATTTATATATTATTTTTCATAAAACAATTCTAACTAAAAGTTAAATTGATTCATCAATTCAATCCAAATAATATATATATATATATATATATATATATATATATATAATATTTGAACCTGTTTATAATATATGGTAATGATTGAAATTTCAAATTTGCTGAATAACAATTTCTACATTTCCTGTATAAAAATCTTCCATGATTTTAGTATTAAAAAACATATAAAAAATATTAAACAAAAAATATATATTTAGATTGTCGTTGATTTTCTAAGTAATATGTGATTATTGTAGGAAAATAATTATTTGCATAATATAAATATTATGATATATTGTATGAATATAGCATTTGGTAAATGTTCTTATCTTCAAGTACACACAATAGTCTTGTATCATTTAAAAATGAAAATAAAAAAATTAATTATTTTTTAGTTTTCAATCTTTGTAAATATTTTCAAGGACAAAATGTGATGAAATTTTAAATTCTAAAACGGACGACACGATGATTAATTCTAAGAACACTGTATTGATACGTGGAGGACGATGTGACTCAATAAAAAGTGAGTAAAATTTATTTATTTAATATTGTATTTAGTTTTAAATATGACTAATACGAAAATAATTTGATCACAAAAAATAAAAAATAAAATTGGGAATAATAAATTAACGAATAAAACGGAAGGTGAGGTCACGACATGAGTTCCTTGAAGAAGACGCATCCTGGTAGGTCTGGGTTCGGAGCGAGGTTTGGAGTTTGAAGAAGTAGAAGAAGAAAAGAAAAGAAAGATAATAAGCACTTGGCACTTGCATAGCTTTACCCTCCATCACCCGCCACTACAAAACTATGCCCCCATTTCCTTCTTTCAACCTTTTTCCTTCTCTTTCTCTTTCTCTCTCTCTCAACTCTACCACTTCCTAACTTAGACAAAAAAAACTTCTCTTTTTCTCTTCTTCTTTTCACCTCAATTCATCACTTTCTTCCTTCTTCCTGTGCTATGATAGGGTAACTAACTCCCACCATAACACAAATCAACGCAACCCCAGAGGAATTATATATGGTCAGTACTCACACCACTCAATCAATGCAAAAATATCAAACATCCAACCACCCATTTCATGATGTTTTTTCTTGTTTTCATGTTTATGTTTTTTTTTTCTTCGATTGTCTAAAATTTACAATCTTGCTTCTGTTTCTGCTTCTGGGGTGTGGGATCAGAGAGGTTTCAATGAAGACCATGGTGTTGTGGGCGGAAAGGAAGAAGAAAACGTGTGGCCCTCGTGGCTACGGCCACTTCTCAAGACGAGTTTTTTCGTTCAATGCAAAGTTCACGCAGATTCCCACAAGAATGAATGCAATATGTATTGCTTGGACTGTGTGAATGGAGCCCTTTGTTCTGCATGTCTTGCTTCCCACAAAGAACACAGAACAATCCAGGTACAGTGTTCAGCTGAAAAGAAATTGTGTTGTGGTGTTTCGTGGCTCAATTTGATCGAATTATGTTGGGGTTTATGGTCCAAATTCAAGGATTTCTGTTTGTTTAATCTGATTTTGCAGTTTCTTCCTACATTTTTGGGATTTGAATCCAATCCCGTCTGATCGGTCCGAAATTTTTTTGGTTTATCGGTTACACGTGCCATTTAATGCTGAATTTGCGAACTTCCCAAGTCATTAAATCGCCATTTTCTTTTTTCATGGAAAAATTGTTTATCACTCAATTATACCGTCCATTGATTCTGTTCATTCAGATAGATAATTGTATTTATTTTATGAAATTTATGAATTTCTGTATTTTCTTTCACCATCTGATGAGAAGATTCTCTCTTATTTTCTTTCAAATTTTATGAATTTCCAAAGATAAGGAGATCTTCATACCATGATGTGATAAGGGTGTCTGAGATACAGAAATTTCTGGACATCACAGGCGTTCAAACTTACATTATCAACAGTGCCAAGATTGTGTTCTTGAATGAGAGGCCTCAACCAAGGCCCGGAAAAGGGGTCACCAATACCTGCCAAGTCTGTGATCGCAGCCTCCTTGATTCCTTCAGCTTCTGCTCTCTTGGTTGTAAGGTATTCATTCATACACATAAATCCAAATTTTCATCTATTAAAATGGAACTCATAATCCTGATTTCATCTTTGAATTGCAGTAGTTGTTAACGAAGTATATGATGAAGAATTGATTTCGTTTCAAAACTTTTTTAAGAAATGTTATGTGTAAAGTGGTACAATACAACCTTTGTAATTGTAACTACCTCCTACTTTTTTGCTGTATAAAGTATGTAACATTATGGCTGTACTTTTTATGCTTGCTTTGAAAAAGTAAGAAAAATGATGATGGATATGAATGAATGAATGAATGATGTGTTAGACTTTTAAATTTTCTTCTCAGATTGTTGGAACCTCCAAAAAGTTCCGGAAGAAGAAAATGTTAGGTGAGACAGAAGGGTCTGATGGTGAAGAATCAGTGAACGGCATAAGCAATGTAAATGGTGGCAGAAGCAAAATCCATAGCTTTACACCTTCAACACCACCACCAACAGTGGCTAATTACAGAACTGCAAAGAGAAGGAAAGGAATTCCACATAGAGCTCCAATGGGTGGAGGACTCATTATAGAATACAACGTTGTATAGTTGTATAGTGGTTTTTGTGTCAGTCACTCACCAATCAATATTTATACCAAAAAGATACAGCAGTTGTTACCACTTCCTTGGTTGGCACCATCACAAAAATATGCTGAATTATCTTACCTAGTTGCAATGCCTGTGCCCTGTCACTGAGGCCGGTGTTGGAAACTACTGCTCTATCTTGTTGTATAGGACAAAAACAATAGGGAGAAAAAGTTGTGTCAAAAAGCAAGTAATAATATAACATAGAGTGGGGGGTACTTTATGTTGGTGTAAGAATGGCATTTGGGTACTGCTATGTGATGCTAAATGTACATAGTGGCTTGTAGAAAGGAATTGTATAGCATCAAAATTAGACAATAAAAAAATATTGTGAACTCATGATGGGTATTAATTATATTCTCTTGGTTTGGTGCATGGCCATGTCCTTGTCCTCTCAAAGTTCAAAGTTTGTGTCTTGTTTGGCAGATGGAGGAGTGGCTAAAACTTTAAAGTGCTTAACTTAATTGCCTTTTTTCTTCTCTTTTGGTATGCTTTTGGAGCTTGACTTCTTGTCAAAACACTATACTGCTGAACTGTATAGCAACAACAAACACACCATATGTGTTGCTGTTTTCTTGTTTTGCTTCACGCCTTCTCATTCTTTCCAGTAATAATACTTTGACACGCAAAAGTTTTTTACACTCATTTGATACCATTCTTCACTCTTTCTTTGCTTCTACAGATACAAAAATTTACTTTTTTATGACTATTTTACTTCTACCATGTGTGTCAAAGTGTTGTTATGTTACTCTATTCTTAATTCTCAGATTTTGTGCAATGGTATTTTTGTATGTCACTTTCTTTTCAAGATGCTAAAAATGCACATAGCATATTTTACTGTCATGGAGAAAAAAGAAACTCAGAATCAGCTGCATGTCTTGTCTTTTTCTGTACTTAAATGCTCAATCTTACACCAAATGTTGCGACAGTAAATGTTTTTGTTAGGTTTGCTGTTATTTCTGAGAGAGTTTTGTTGGAATAATTTAGGTGTGAGCCAAAGTTTCACCGAATAAAATAAACAAACACTAAGAATAAAGACTCATAATATCATTGTCTTAAAGTTTTAAAATTTTAAAATTTTGAAATAAAAATGATGTCAAATACTTTATATATGTAAGACTAATATCATATATATATATATATATATATATATATAAAATCTCTCAATCATTATCAATTAGTATAACTAAATCATACGAAAAAAATAATCCATAAAAAACATGCAAGGGATGCACCAGTGAAAATTTTCGATGTTGAAAAATTCTTTAAGAGAGTTACTTTAGACATGTGAAAATAAGTACACAACTTGTATTGTAGTTCTGTATTTCTTCCTTGAGTTGTTTATTTGTTAGATCTTTTGTAATTATAGTGGATTCATTATAAAAAGTATTTGACACATTTTCTTTTCAATCCAATAAAAGAATTGTGATTTTGTTATAAAAACTTTAATTACATTATTTTTATCTGAATCATTTTCTTTTCAATCCAATAAAAGAATTGTGATTTTGTTATAAAAACTTTAATTACATTATTTTTATCTGAATCATGTTAATAGATAAATATATGTTTAGTTTTTAATAATTATATATGATGATTATCAAAAATAAAATTAACATTAATACATAAGAGAACTTCTGGTTTTTACATTGTAAATTTCAATTTTTTAATAATATTTTCAATATTAATTGCATAATTAACCTTTATTTTAATAAATACATATAACAATTGATAAACAACTTATTTACTTTAACTATTAATTAAATTTAAATAAAATAAAATAAAATTTTAATAAAATTTTAAGAAATGAACATAAGTTATATATATATTTCCTTTTGATGATGGATTCACTACTTTGAGATATTCTCTTATCATAATAGCAGATGCCCGTATATAATATACATCACATGGTTCATAAAGTGACACATGGAGAATACTACAACGTTTACGAATTCACCACTGAAGAAAAATCAAAAGATTTTTCTAAAGTGAGAATGAATTTAAAAAGGTGAAATGCATATTTAAAAGGTTTTGCCTATGATTCATCCTATTATTTATCCATAAAGGATTCCTTTAAATTAAGGAGAATATGTTCACGAATTAAATTACTAAAATTATGTCTTAAATGGGAATTAACTATAATATGCCTTTAGTTCATTAAATAATTAAAAAAAAAAACGCTTTCACTTGTTCAACATAAACCACCGTTAATTTCATATGAAATTTATTTTTCGTAGTTTTCTTATCTCGAGTTATTCTAGTCTAAATTTGAATATGTTCTTAATGTTTTAAAAACTTATTAAATTTTCGATAATTAGCGCGATTTTTCCTCGATGGAAAATTTTATGAAATTTTTATTTATATTATATTTCTTCTTTCAAACAATATTATTTAAATATTAAATTTATTGAATTTGACTTATTTAAAACTTTGTATTAGATTTACTACAAACAGAAAACAAAGAAAGTTCAAAATACCATAGATCGTGTATTCTTTAATTAACTTAGCTATGATGTCTTTGGGTTGGAATTAATGTTTTGAAAATCATGTTTAAATTAAATTTCTTTAGGTTGTAAAAGATAAATTATTGAAAGCGAAGAATAATAATGTTTCGGTACTTAGGAGTCGAGATTGAGAACAATTTAAATATTCTTTTTTTCTTCCATCTTCTGATATACTTTTTAAAAATTTCACATTTCAAAATAGATAATATCTCAAAAATTCAATAATTATTCTTAATAATTATGCCGGACGAACTTGGATACGAATAATCATGTAAAAATAAATTAGTTAAGTTTATAATTATTTTAGCAAAGAGGTATTGAATTTATTTGGCCTTAACGAGCAACAAAAGGCCATTGGTTTGAGACTTGACTTGAAAAACCAAAAAGTAGTTTAGTGACCGAAACTGTTTGGGGGTGAAAACACAATGAAATTAATAAATTGTTGAACCCTTTGATGATGATGTGATGCATCTACACCGAGAAATACACCTTTTTATGCAATCAAATAGTGATGCCAATTTGGATAATAACATTGTCTCAATCCATTAAACAACTTTATTCAACTTCCACTCTTTCTATATAACAAAATGTTAATTATCAAAACATTTATTATTCAAATTATGTGAATATAATCTGTATATGTAACTAACAAGGACAATCCCTCATTATTCATTGATATATGTAACTAACAATCCATAAATCGTATATAAAAAATTCGTATTCACAATTTAAAAAAGAAAAAGAAAATATTTCAACTCTAAAAATAAAATACTTAACATTAATTAATTTAATGTATTTTTAAGAAAATGAAAAAAAAATCCTAAATTAAGAATTGGACTTTCTTTCTGAAAAAAAAAATTATGTCTGTCATGAAACAAAACAGAGGGACAAATTCGGTCAGATCTGAATTGTAGCAAATAAATGTACTATTGAACAGAAAAATAAACACTTTGGTTTGTTCTTCTGTATTTAACTTCAAATTAATTTCCACCACGTGCCTCCAATTATTGCACATTCCTTTGTTTTCTCAACCATAAATTTATTTATTAATGAATCGAAAACCCTATTGGTGCCGTACTTAATTGAAAACATCGATAATAATATGGATAGTTTAAAATATGATACTCGTGAAATGAATGTCTTCTATGTTACTTTCTCTGTTTTATACAATTCATTTTTTTTAAGAAAAAAATGTTATTTTATATTTACTATTTTTTTTTAAGATAACATAACTTTTTATTATTTTAAACATTTGGATGTTGTATTTTGAATGACACATTTATATATTTTCAAAGTTGATTAGCACTGTCAACTCTTTCGAGATTTTTTTGTAATATATATTTGTAATTGTGCAAAATATATATTTAGACTGTATAATTTTTACTTTTTAGAGTGATGAATTCGAAATTATTTATTTTTTTCCAACAACATTGAAAATGAATCATTTCAAAGTACACAATATAACACATAGCATTTTTTTTAATTGTGTAATCTAACAAAACTGTATATAAAAATACTTTTATCATTTTTTTTACTCCAGAGATATAAGAAGAAATAATCAGATTCACGAAGAAAGCACAAAAGATAATTTCTTTTTGCACCTTCATAATTTAAACTTGCAATCATATACATTATTATACTTTGAGTTGTTAGGATATGAATTTTATATTTCAGAATTATGTTTTATTTTATATTTTAGAATATATAATTCAAAATATAAATTTTTATGTTTCATGTAAATTTGAAATATAGTTTTGTATTCTGAATTATACAAATTGAAATTCATTTATATGTTAAATTATATAATTTTGAATGCATTTTATATTTTATATTTTAGAATATACTATTTAGAATAAAAAAAATCATGGTAGTGCATATTGAAATAATGGAGGTGCAAAAGAAATAGCTGTCTCAAAGCCAATACGAAGGCCCAAAACTTATATTTTAGGTCCAAAAGCAGGGGTCTCGTGAACCAAAATCACATTTGTTATTTGTTATTTTTGAGGGTCCGAATAAAAAAAAAAAACAACCAATTTTCATCTTTTATTTGTTTTTGCAAGTTTCAAATATAGAGTGGAATGAGAAGTTAATGAGAAATTGAATTTCAGAGTGAAGGGTTTGGTTGGAGGAGAAGAGAAGTGATTTTAGCGAAGTCGAAGAAAGGGTTTGTTTTGGTTCAGAATTGTTAGCTTTTGACGATATCATAGCTCTAAAACGATGAGAGATATTTGTCGAAACTTCCAGCGAGGCAGGTTATTGTTCTTCTCTTCTTCATTGCTTTGTTTGCAGTTTCAATTTTCGATGATTCATTAACATAGCGTTGTGATGTTGTTTCTGTGTAATTACAATGCGCAATTATTTCTTTTTATTTTCACTGTTTGTGTGCGTATCTTGTGGGGGCGTGATTGGGCTTTGGATTTTCAGCTACTGGTAGTATATAACTGTATAAATCTGAGCATTTACGTGTTACATTACAGTAGTAATCTATGTGATCAAATATGCTATTAGATTATTAATGTTGAAATTTTTATTCCTCCGTTTTGTGTCATCAGAAATTTTGAGAATGGGTTTTAAGTTGCCGTGGTTCATGTTTCAGCTGTCAATATGGAGAAAGGTGCAGATATTTACATGTCAACAACCAACAGAGAAAACCTAACGTTCAAGGGTTTGGAGGACAAAACGGTTCTCACCAACAGCAAAGTACAAATCCCTTTGGATTTGGGTCTGGTTCTGGCTCACAACAACAACAGAAGTCTAACCCTTTTGGTTTTGGCACTCAGAACAATTCCCAGTTAAATGGGGGGCCTCGTTCTGAGTATAAACCGAACCAATACAAGGTTCTCACTCTTTTCCTGTGTTTATACATGTTGAAAAGGTTTAATTTTTTATATTGTTAGGCATTATAATAAATCATACGACATTGGAGGTATTATAATAAATTATACGACATTGAAGCTTTTTGATATTTGTGGACTATTTTTGAGGGGTTCTCGATGCTACGTCTGCTTCATCTTCACTTTTAGTAAAATAATCTGATGTTTGTTCTTAGTATTGATCATTTACCTCTGAAGCAGCCTTTTGAAAATAAATGGAATCGGCAGTCGTCCAAACCCCAGAATGGTGGAAAATCTGATAACAACCCCCAACCAGTCGATCATAAGTGAGTATTTATCAGTCCATTCTCCATCTCATGAATCATGGATATTTTTCTTGATGTTGTCTCAAGTCAACATGAGGGACATGAGCCCTTGTACTTCAGAATGAGAAACATAACAAGTAGAGGTCTAAATGTCTACGAAGTGCATAAGCACTGACTAATGGTGCTTGAAAGTACCAAACAAACTCTGTAATCTTTGATTGGATCACTGGAGGGCTTTGCCTTTGATCAATTTTGAGGATGCAAATTTTTTGTTGCCTAGGCTCTTCTGCTCTTTTTTTTTTTTTTTTAAGTTTTCAAATCTTTTGATATTTTTTTTTTAATAATTTTTTTTTTTTT
>Ga0099823_1006668_pt1 | contig 11678 bp, 5 predicted proteins | sample CowpearedBW_FD_76831 | JGI IMG/M metagenome (GOLD analysis project Ga0099823, IMG submission 76831) | Root nodule microbial communities of legume samples collected from California, USA - Cow pea red BW | ecosystem: Host-associated > Plants > Roots > Nodule | place: USA: California | collected... | reverse complement strand
CGTAGTAATAAAACGCAGCAGCATAATCAATGAGTAAAAGGGGAAAGATTAACTAACAGGCTACGAGTCTGAGTCAAGTGTCACGGCCAAACAGGGATTCCAGTAATGAAATCAAATTCTGTACTTTCCTATCAAATATGTGTATTTTAACATTTTAATCGCATTTATAACTCACGTCTTAATCGTATTTAATAATTGAAATTAGTGTGATTAAAGTGTAAACGAAGGAGAGAGAGAGAATCGAAGTGGAAAAAGACATTACCATAAAGTCTGCCACGTCATGAGGAAGAAAATTCCCATGGAGTCGAAGAAGCCCTCCACTCCTGTGCCAGGCTGTGTTTGTTAGGGCAATGGTCAAGCTATTAAGGGCGACTGGCCCCTTGTTACGTTCCTTCACTCGCTTACTCGCTCATCACTTTCACAACCAATAAATAAATAATTTTTAGATCTTTGTAGATGTGCATGCACCACCATAATGTGTGACACACATATATATTATGTATGCATGTTGATTATGGGATGATGAGGGGTTTGAAAGCAGAGCCATTCGTGTGGGGGTCACTTACAAATAAGACCCACGTTTCTCTTTCATATCTTTAGTCCCTCTTTTTCTCTTCTCTTCTTCCCTTACTAAAACCCAACCCTTCACTCCTCTCATTTTCACTCCGCTCCTACTATATATGCACACACACACCCCTCCCTCCAAGTTACTTCTCCTTACATTACATCACTCAACACCCAATCAAACCTTCACCAAACATACTCATTCATTCACTCACTCACTCACACACACACACACACACAACCACTGTCCTTTCAACCACGCAATGGCTGAGCTACCTAGCTCAGAAGCATCGTCATCTGCTTTCACCCGCAAGCACTCGTCTCCGGAGGCCCATTTGCCAGGACCCAATCGCAAAAGGCCCAAGCAGGCCCGCGATAGCAGCAGCAAGCACCCCGTCTACAGAGGGGTCCGAATGCGGGCATGGGGGAAGTGGGTATCCGAAATCCGCGAGCCAAGGAAGAAGAACCGGATCTGGCTCGGCACCTTCGCCACCGCTGAGATGGCTGCGCGTGCGCACGACGTTGCTGCGCTCGCCATCAAAGGCAACTCCGCCATTCTCAACTTCCCCGAGCTCGCCGGCTCCCTGCCACGGCCCGACTCCAACTCGCCGCGGGACGTGCAAGCGGCGGCAGCGAAGGCCGCCGCCATGGAGGTAATGGATCCCCCGACGACCCCGTCGTGGACGCTGTCGCAGTCATCATCGTCGTCTTCGTTGGCGGTTAGTTCGTCCTCGGGCGAGACGTCGACGGCGGATGAACTCGGGGAGATAGTGGAACTGCCGAGTCTGCGGAGGAGTTTGGAAATACCGGAGCGGAGTGAAGAGGTGGTGTTCGTGGAGCCGGTGGACGGGTGGCTGTATTCTGAGGCGTGGTGTGACGGCATTTATGATGAGAGGGGGTGTGGGGGTTATTTTATTGGAGATGAGATTTCAATGCAGGAGTCAGAGAGCATGATTCTTTGTGGCTTTGAGGGTTCCTTGTGGCAGCATTAATGTGTGTGCACTGCTTTCCTTTTTTTGTCCCATTCATTTCATTTGACTTTGAATGTGTGAGCCCTTTCCCAATTTTTCACTTTAAGGGCTACACACATTTCTTGTCTCTCAACAAGAATGATGATGGACCTACTATTTCTACTGCCACCACTCCTTTCACTCTCTTCCACAGCTCCCACCTACCTCTCCAATTTCATCAATCTTCTTCAACTTCTTCTGTTCTGTCCATCATGTAATACTGCTACTACTCATAATAATAATAATAATAATATTATTATTATTATTAATAATGCAAATGAAATCCGATATACCTGTAGAAATGGTGCCAGATCTTGTATCATATAATTATTGTTGTATTTTTGTTCTACTTTTCATTGACAGGACCAATAAAAGTAAAAGCAGATTCTCTTTTTGCAGTTTGCATTTTTTTATTTTTTTTTCCGGCTATCTTCTCCTTTTCTCTTAATCAATCCCTTCGTATCTTTAGTTCAGCGGTGAAAATGAAAATGGATAGCTTGGAAACGGGACTTGAAGACCAAAAAATGAAATATAACAAGTTACTATTACAGGTGTGTTATTTGACTATAGTTGTGAGTATACAGATTTTTACGGCTTATGAAAATAGAATCGGTGATAGTAAGTACAGGTAGCAATGGCTTGTTGACACGTGGTGCGGATGTTCTTAGTTTCTCACCTCTTTGTGTAGCGATATTGCATTTTGGGAAACTGGAAAGAGTACCAGCTCCGCTAGTTTTGCAAAATGCGGCAAAGTCCAAAATAATGATGGCGTTTTTACTGACTACCACCAAAACCGTCTAAGGTTAAGCTGTCTTGTTGTTTCGACACCAACGAGGAATTAAGAATTTTCAAATATTACTGTCGTAGAAAAATAATAACGAGGACATGAGATGGACACGCGTTCAAGAGTTCAAGCAACCAGTACTAGGTTCTGCGTTTTTAAGTAATTTACCAAAGAGATCCAAGTTCAAACCCTACGTTGACGCGTTTATTTATTTTACTACTAATAAATTCACTCAAATTAAACTTTTACTTGTCGTAAATCCTCAACCTCCCTCCAAATTTAAGACAAAACTTTTATTGGAAGAATAAGATTTAATCGTACCGTTTTGATTTTTTATATGGTTCGATCGCGGTTACGTCTCTGTTTGTGGGGTTCAGATGGCTCTCGCTCGTGGTGACAGGTTGCGTTCAGCAATTGGTGCGCTGTTACGACGTGTTGTGTACGTGTGTGCGCAGCGTGGTGTGCAGTGAGCTTGGTAATGTGGACAAAGACCCAAAATCTTAAACCTTCATAATAATAAAATGGTCAGAAAGTGTGTGATAATTGAATCCACTTTTAAATTTTGAGTGGATTATCACTTGGGTCTCATATAAGTCTCTTTCGGTCGTTTAAATTTCCATGGTCATGTTAAGTGTCCTACTGTCCCATTGTTTTCAATTATATAGTGAAACATTAATTAAAATCGTTAAATATAATTGACTCCTGTCTAAGTAACTTTAATTTCAAGTTATGTGTGTGAATGTAGAACAGTGGTATATAAAACTGATTATAAAATACTATAGCTAAAAGATCCTTAATATTTGCAATGAATGGCACAGAAATTGGGGATCCCAAAATAAAATACACAAATGGATGAGGGTGGAAAAAAACAATGATGCAGCCTACACCAGTTACCACCCAAGCAGTGGATTTGATGAAATGGGGCAAAACAAGGACTGTGGATAATAAATTTACCATGCATGAAACAGAGAAACTATAATCATTCTCCTATTTATAAGCCATAAATCTCCTCTTTACTTTCTATAAGCTGGATCTTACCACTGTTCAACACCCTAATTTGGAGGGAAGGGTACAGTGCCTTATGTCTAAGTTTTTTTCTTTACAAAATCAATCATTAAGTTAGGATATTATTTTCTCATTTAAAGTATTGAAGAAATTTGACATCAGGCATAAAATATTACTAAAATTATTTTTCAGAATTTAATTGAAACGTAACCGAAAAAAATAGCCGCAAAAAGAAAAGGGCAAAGCCAAAAATTTCCCATGTTCACACTTGCCAAAATTTATATTTAATAATGGCCCCACCTCACAGTACTGTTTGATTCATTTTCATCTACCATTCATCACATTAATAGTGTTGTGGTCCATTTGGTACGCAATTTTTGTGACAAAACAAGGAGATTTCGATTCTCAGTGGTGCAATTCATCATGCATCTAACTAAATCACACTCACAAATCCCCCATTTTTCTTCTTACATAAATAATGAAAATGAACCGAATTTGTGTTATTAATTTCGAAGACTATAATTTCCTAGTATTTCTAAAATTACTTTTTTTCTGACAGCTTTTAAAATTAATTGAATAATAGTACTTTTAACTATCTTTTTCTTTTATAAAATACCGGTATGTTTAATAGTGACTTATTAGTTAGGATTGGGAGTGGAGGTCAAAAAGAATTTAAATACGCATTTTTTTTTTCTTAACTCTTCAAAGAGTCTATTAAAAACAAAGTGATAGAAATACCGAACTGGGCATGTGCATTTTGGTGTGTATTTTTCTTATTTAGTTTAAAAAAATTGGCATTAGTGTAAAAATGATCAATTAAAATCTATTCCCTACACTTAATTATTTGTAATGCATCTTACATGCAAAACGATACATTTTTATCATTAAAACTATTAACGAATTACTGCAGTTTCAACTGTTTGTCGAAGTCGTGGTAGCATTATTGATGCAGGACAAAATGACAGTTAATTTAGCAAAAACCAAGTCCCGTCGTCAGTTATAAAGCGGATGAATCATAAAATATGTTTGGTAAACATTTTTTAATGCAAGTAAGGATTAAAATAAAGAAATAATATTAAATAGAAAAGATAAATAAATGTTAACTCAACATTATTGGGAAGAATGAGAAACCCAATGGTAGGTCGAAACCAGTCACACCATTACAAAGAGTGACTTTTGTTCCAATAATTGAACAAAAGCTTTTACATGTTTCTTAACCCATCAAATTCACAATTGCTTTCCACATGAATTCATGTTATTTCAAAAACTTTTCTTAGATATTACAAGTTACACGTGTTATAGTACATTTAAAATTGATAGTGAAAAAAATAATTGTTTAACAACAAGAATATACCCAAAACTTCGTGGTATTAATGCAATATTTACATCACTGTGAATTCAGCGTTTCAGTGTGCATCGGTTATAATGGAAGTGAAAACTCGGTGACCCCATTACATAGCTGTAAGATGTGAGGCAAAGGACCCATATTGTTTTGCTTACCTTTTTTTGTATTTTAGTACATATTTGGTTCTATTATTGTTGTGAGGTTGGAATTGGCAGGATCTTAGAAACCAGAAACCAGATTCATTTTTTTATAAATATTTTCTCTCCTATGAAATCTTGTGATGATGTTTTTGTTTAATGTTCATTGCTGTTTTATGCGTGTTTGTGTCTAATATCACAATTATATTTATTTAAAGTATTTTTGAAGATAAAAAGCTGGATCCTTTAATAACAGAGAAATTATTTAATGCTATGCTATGCTAGATTGTTGGTATAGATCGAACAATAACTGCATTGTTAATGTAATTTGACCCAGGGAGAGATATATAAATGTTTATGATGTTATCGAGTTTAGTGTAATTCCTTGTGGAGTTACACGTGCTCCTTGATTCCAAAGTTGACTTCTGATTAATAGAGGAAACATTTGGGAACTACAAGATACTCATGGTTACCTAAATGCTAGTAAAATACATAAGCATTTATCTCACTCATCTTCACTCTTCAGTGTATACATGTAAAGGGTCTTTTCAGTGCATTAAATCGTTCGATTAATCATTATTCACAGTGTTAAATCATGTGAGGGTTAAGACCAATGTTTTCTTTCTTCCGAAGAAGAGACCAATTAATTAATGTGATTACTGTGGAAGATTATTAGGATTCCATGATGCTCACATGCTTCTGCATGTCGTTGCAGGCGCTTCAAAATACAAAGTGTCTATGTCAGCGATTTGCTTAACTTAGCAACAAAACAACTATAAATCATTAATGGATTCAGATGCAACAGAGAACAGACTGGCTCAAGATACTGATTACTAAGATCTTAGATTGTAAACTAATTAAACATAAATCTTAGAGTGTCCCAAACCAGAACATAAAACAAGTGCCAAAAAAAGTATTCCCCCAGATTACGATTTCTCTTCTGGGATTTGATTCTATTACCAATTGTATTAGTTGGTGTCACTAGCTATAGCAGCATGAAAGAAGCTTCTGAGTAGAAGAAAAGGACATGGAAAAAGATATTTTTCTATGTAAAATATGGGAAATGAAGCATGTGTAAATGGTGTGTAGTTGCAGTGCAGGGTCTAAGGGTAGTTGAGGTGAGAGGTGGTAATGAGAGTCCCCAGCGACCTGAGCACCATGTCTGAAAAAGTTTCTGTCTGTTAAGGAGGCCTATGCAGTCTCTTTCCATAAGGACAATGTTGTAGTGCAATGCATGAATCAAGATTTGGGCCCTATTGTGGGGGATAACATAAGACAAAACTGCTACAGTGATCAATCTCGGTCATAATGCCACTCCTTTTTCATTTTTCTTCCAGTGTGTGTGTGTGTTTCAAGCAGTGATGCAAGAGAGAGTGATCATAAATAATGGTCTGAATCTCAAGATTCTCTGCTCCAGCTTTATGCTCGTGTTGAACTGTGACTGAAATTTAAACAAACTACTTGTTGGGCTGTTTTTTGATGTGTAAAATGATCAAATTTCGTACTAGATCAATGAAACAATGCATTAGACTTAGGTCAATGGACACTGCTGATATGAACTTGATCAATGAAACACGATGGTTAGGTTCACGTTAACTCCTCCGCACCCTCCTTTCTTTTTCAGCGGAGATATTTTGGTTACAGCTATTGAAAGAAGCTTCTGTGTGTTTGTTTTGTTCTTGTCTATAATTGAGATGGTTGGATGGAAGAGTTTGGAAGAAACCAGACTTTTGAATTTTTAAATGTCAGAAGTGAAATAAAATAAAATAAAGAAATTTGTCGCGAGATTTATTTATGTTTTTAAATGTCAGAAAAGAAACAATTTATGCGCACCGTTTGACTCGGAGAAAGAAGAGAGATTTGCTTTGAGAGAAAAGAGAGATAAGTGAGGGAAAATATAGGGTATACAATTCTGAAATGTTAAGGAAATCTACCATGTATGAAAATAACAAAGACTATATGTTCTATGCCTCTCTAACACAGTTATCAATGTTACAGTACTTTTTCTTTTCTTTTATATAATTAAGTAATATAAATAAATAATCAGATACTTCAAATTAAGCAAAGTCAACGGTTTAGCAAATTAAAAAAAGTATTGAATTGATGATGATGCACGTAGTTTATAGGTAGGTACGTCCCCTAAACATGATCATCGATTATGATATTATTGAAAGATTTTTATGAGAAAAAAATTTAAGAGATTCCGTATTAATAAGTTGTGAACATGTTTATATAAAAAATTAAGATATTAATTTTAATTAAAAACTTTAAAACAATAAACTTATGAATCATTGTAGTTATCTAACTTGAATTTTTAATTTAAATAAATGTAAATCAGTGAAAAATGCACCAAAAGACATGCAACGTGATTGTATGCTATGGCTTCATGAAACACAGCTAACACATTATAGGGGTCACATTTTCCTCAAAGTAGTTCAAGAACAACTTTGGTTTAATCAGAAACAGTAACCTTTGAGGAACAGAAAGCTTTAAACACAAAGCCATGATAAAATTGTGATGGTTATATCTGTGTAACACGTTTCACAAGTTCAACTCGTACTGGTTCAGATGGCCAATTCGATGAATCGCAATAATGTATTTTGTTCGTATGTATATAGCATGTCACATTAGTAAGTACCACGGACAGAGACTTTATTTATCTTCTTTGAGAAATAAATCAGTGGAACTTTGAATTTGGTGGACTAGGAAAGTGAAACAACAACTACATTTGTCAAATTAATCAACAAATCGTCATAAAAATTCTTTATCCAAATACACACTAAACAAAAACTATGTTACAGCTGCGAGTAATACATGCTCTATGTTATATCTGAGTGTGATACATGATTTATTTATTATTAGTCAACTTGAAGTGATTTTCCTGTAAACCATTCGATGTACCAAAGACTTAAAAGACAGCACATACAGTAGTAATAATAATAAGCAACGTATCTTAGGCCCACAATTCCTACGGACCATCACTAATTACTATGTTTTTTTTATAAGGTATCTGAAAAAAACCACGATCTTCGTACCAATCTATAATAAATATATTACTCTAATTTTAACTATTTTTACATAAAACCGAAACAATTGAATGTCCGATAAATATAATATTTGTGAAAGTGTAACTAGTATATATAGTAATCCCGAACTAGAGTAAATACTTGCGGAGAGATGATTTATTTTACAAATCAATTATTTTTAATATAACCTAATGATTGCTTTTATTGTGTATTATTCTTTTTAGTAAACATGTTGATATTAATGCCTTTTAAATGAAAATATTGAGTTGAGTTTCAACAATTTGTTTTTTTTCAATGCATATATATTGTTTCTTAAATATTGTCTATATATGGTACCTATAAAAAAATTATCAATTTTTCATAAAAACTAAAATTACACAAATCTTGTTTTAGATCTATGATATTTATCTGTTAAGTGAATTAACTACACAGTTTAATTTGAATGAAATGATAGAATTACTTGTCCATAAACTTTTGATAAATAATTTTGCAGTTTAAGAAATAAAAAAAGTTATAAATACTTATAATTTACAATGCCGATAAAAGGAACACTTATAATTTACAAATATTGTAAATAATAATAATTTTTAAATTTTTCTTTTTTTTTCTGAATTGAATGATTTGGCTCGGATCAGAAATAGAAACAAACTAAATTATTTATTACATTTAAACTTAATATCATATATATGTGTAATTAATTAGAAACTAAAAAACTAGAACAAATGTATATTTTAAAATTGTTTTAAAATTAAATGTATTTTAATCATGGTATATTTACATTTATAAAAATATATAACAAATTTGCGTTTGATTTTTAAGGCTTTTATGAATATAAGATAAATTAAAAGTATGAATATAACAATAATTACATAAAAAGTATCATATTATTCGATTTTGTAGTAACACATTATGCACAAAGAGTTTTGTTTTTATCTTCTTTTGTAAGGGATGGACTCCTTTACACATGGTGGAGGATGAAAGTAAAACAAGTACCTATGTTTGAGTCGAATCATGAATGAAACACGTGTCAAACTTCTACGAGGATAACGTCATTGTCCATTAATAATAATTTATCTAGTAGTGCAACTTTATGAAAGTAAAACGATATTTTAGCGTCAGAAAAAGACAACCATTTTGAATTCCTGAATAATCATTGCCAATTGATTTATAACACTTGAATAAAACTTTACCTAATACTTTTTTTTTCTTCATATTATTTATTATTAAATAAATAATTAATATTTTATATATTTTATATATTTTATATTTAATACAGAAAGTAATTACATTTTATTATACTAATTTATTTTTCTTTAAATTCTATTAATAATTTATAATTATTACGTAAAGTTAAAAATTAATATTAATATCATTTAAACTTTAAAAAAATATTGAAATTTTAAACTTATAAAGTAAGAAAATAAAAGATTAAAAATTTAATGATATATTAATGTTAATTTATTTTAGGAAACAAATATTTTTTTTCTTTAATAAATATGTGACAAATTGATTATCTAAATTCTTATTGAAATTCAACTAAAATGAAACAAATTGAAATTTTTGAATTAAAATGGAAATTATTTTTATTTTATTAAAAGCAAAATGTATCATTGAGAGAACGACAATTAAATATTTAATTATGTATTTGATAACAATAAAAATAATGTGAAAATGTTTACTTATATTTGATAATAATAAAAACAATGTGAGAGTGTTTACTTTCTAATAAGGACATAAATTGGATAACATGTTTAATGAAAAAGCAAATTTTAGTACATCAAATGAAAGTAGAAACCTATGATCTATTTAACAAGCACTACAGACTAAACTCATCACCCAAAGTTTTCAGTAACTAACTAAGTGTTATGATTGAATAATGAAACAAAATTATTTATTTAACTTTATTAATTATTTATATAGAACTATGTTATTTTACATTAACTCATTAGGGTAATCCAAAACAAAACTTTCCAGTAACTGTCTAACTTTGTTATTTTATGTTTGTTGCTATCATAAATTTTCAAACAAGTTTTTACATAAAGCAAACAGTATGTAATGTAGACGTTGATATACTATAAAAGGTTTTAGAATTTTATTAACATACGTATCTTAAAAAAAGAATATCTATTATGATTTGTGATTAGCTTATAATGTAAGGAAATATAATACATAAAAATTAGTAATGTTGAAAAATAAATACAATGTTATATGAAAGTGGTGTTATATATATATATATATATATATATATATATATATATATATATTCTATGTCTATATAAACTTGAAATTATGTCATTCACGTACACCTCTCACATTATGTTTTTTGTTATTTAGAATGTTGAAATTCATAAACTTTAGTTTATGAAATATTGTGAAACATTATGAAAACCCGTGACTGAGTTACACATCATTTATAATATATCTTCAGCAATCTTATATGACTAAAATACGTCTATGTTATCTCAGTTAAGTTTATAGACAAAATTTTACTGAAAAAATTATAACACCAATAAAATTTGAGTCTAATCACATAAGATATTAATAACACTTTCAATCCAAAATATTAAGACAATGAATTTATGTGTCTTTATTTTTATATAATACTCTATTTTTCTCATTTTTAACCAATGTGAGATTTAAATTTATACTTAAATTTCTAACCATTTTAATAAATTAATGAAAAAAGATATTAAAAGATATGTTGTACATTATTAGTTATTTACAATAACCTTGTTTTTTGTCCGCTCTTAAAGTGGATGATGGAGTAAAGCGTATTATTCCCTGTTAATGGGAGTAAAAGTGAATAAAAAGTTGTGAAAAATGTGGTTCTAAGTGGATATCTTATATTTACTTTTTTTCTTTCCCTTTTTGCATCTCTGGGGACAATGTTTTTGACGTTGTTTTTTAGAACTTCGGAATGCAATGCAACCACTGAATGTGCTTCGCACACCTTCAGCTTTTGAATCGCACTCCTTTTCCGTACCTTTCCTTTTCGAATGATAAAATAGTCATAAAAAAGTACACACAACCAGTGGCAGAACTCGAAAAAATTACTTAGGGGTGTGAAATTAGATGTTTTATATATAATTATTTTAATTAAAAAAATTATTTTCTTTATTTAAATCATGCAATTCAAATTTTTTAATTTTAATTTTTTTAATTTGTTGAATTCACATAAATGAGTATTCTAATTTTTATTTCAATTCAAAAGTATTCAACTAATTCATTGTATGCAGTTGAAAATACAAAATATCAACATTTTATAATATTGGGTTATACTAATTTGAGAAAATATAATTAGGGTTCATGGCATTTCCATACAGAAAATTCCTAAAATCATAGTTAGGGTTCATATTAATTTGGAAAAACTTAATTTGGGAGAAATATCATAATGGAAGAATCATAAATCTAATATACATATATCATATTAGGATACTTATTCATGAGATCGTGTGAGTATGCATATGTGTTATCTTTGTTCTCCAATTCCTTTTTTCTAATCTGTCTTTCTTTTGTTTCATACTTTTTTATGACTTGTTGTAGATAAACCTTATAATCATATATAAAACCTTAATCTCTTTATTCCAGTTATTAATCCATCAAATTAATTTTTATTTTACTTTTTAAACAATAAAAAATATATATATATATATATATATATAAAATTAAAAGCTTGGGGAGCCATGGCTCCCCTTTGTCCCAACCAACGACCGGCATTGCACACAACTATTACTTTTCGGATGTTTCATTCAGTGGGAGAACAATCTTCGTCAAGACTTCATATTAGAAAAATAAAATAAAATATAT
>Ga0099823_1006666_pt1 | contig 11679 bp, 15 predicted proteins | sample CowpearedBW_FD_76831 | JGI IMG/M metagenome (GOLD analysis project Ga0099823, IMG submission 76831) | Root nodule microbial communities of legume samples collected from California, USA - Cow pea red BW | ecosystem: Host-associated > Plants > Roots > Nodule | place: USA: California | collected... | reverse complement strand
TCGTCGACGAGCGCTGCCCAGGGCAGGAAGTCGGCGAGGCGCTCGCTGGAATGGCGATATTCGGCAAGGTTCATCATGACAGAGGACTCAGGTGTTGAGATGTGCGGGAATGCGCAGATGCCGGCGCACCACATCGACAAAGGCGGGATCGCGTTTGGTGGCCCAGACGGCCGCCATGTGGCCGATGAACCAGAGGACGAGACCCGCGATCCAGAGCCGCAATCCAAGTCCAAGGGCCGCGGCCAGTGTGCCGTTCACGATCGCGACGGACCGCGGCGCGCCACCCATCAGAATCGGCTCAGTGAGTGCGCGGTGAACGGGCACCACAAAGCCTGCCACCTGATCATCCATCAGATCACCACGCCGCCGCCGAAGGAGAAGAACGACAGGAAGAAGCTTGAGGCGGCAAACGCGATCGACAGGCCGAACACAATCTGGATCAGCCTTCGGAAACCACCCGACGAATCTCCGAACGCGAGCGTGAGCCCAGTTACGACGATGATGATGACGGCGATGATCTTGGCGACCGGCCCTTCGACCGATTGCAGTATCTGATTGAGTGGCTGCTCCCATGGCATGTTCGAGCCAGCAGCCCATGCCGGCGCGGTCATCGACAGAACTGAACCGGAGGCGGCCAGCGACGCGGTTTGCCAAAGAACACGAAGTTTCAGACGCATGTCAGTCTCCTGCTGATGAAAGGCTGTAGTCGCCGGCCCCGCCGAGCCCCGTGACGAGGGCGAGTTCAGCGAGGCGACGGTCAGCGCCGCGCCCCGCGAGGACGGCGACGAGGTTGATGGTCTCGGCGATCAGGGCACGCGGAACCGTGATGACGGCTTCCTGGATGAGTTGCTCGAGCCTCCGCAGTGCGCCGAGCGCGGTGCCCGCATGAATGGTGCCGATGCCGCCAGGATGACCGGTGCCCCAGGCCTTGAGCAGGTCGAGCGCTTCGGCACCGCGAACCTCGCCAACCGGAATGTGATCCGGACGCAGTCGCAGGGAGGAGCGAACGAGGTCCGATAGTGTGGCCACGCCGTCTTTGGTCCGCAAGGCTACGAGATTGGGCGCCTTACATTGGAGTTCGCGCGTATCTTCGATCAGCACGACCCGATCGGAGCTCTTCGCGACCTCGGCCAGGAGCGCGTTGGTCAAGGTTGTCTTGCCGGTCGATGTCCCGCCGGCGACGAGGATGTTCTTCCGTGCGGCGACTGCGTCCTTCAGGGTCCTGGCCTGCTCCGAGGTCATGATCCCCCTGGCGACGTAGTCGTCGAGCGTAAACACGGCCACGGCCGGTTTGCGGATAGCAAAGGCCGGTGCCGCAACGACCGGAGGCAACAGTCCTTCGAAGCGCTCGCCGGTCCCAGGCAATTCGGCCGAGACCCGCGGCGAGCCGGCATGCACCTCGGCACCGACGTGGTGCGCGACCAGGCGAACGATGCGCTCACCATCCGCAGCCGACAGAGTTTCGCCTGTGTCGATCAGGCCATTCGACAGCCGGTCGATCCACAGGCGCCCATCTCGATTGAGCATCACCTCGATGATCGCTTCGTCTTCGAGGTAGCCCGCAATCGCCGCGCCAAGAGCGCTGCGCAGCATTCGCGCGCCGCGCGAACTTGCTTCCGATTGAATGGAATGGATTGCCACCGTTAGTCCCCACCGAATGAGGACGTCGAAAGAGCGCCCTCAGATGGGACAATTAGAAAAGGCACCAATGGACTCGGCGCAACAAGCGCTTTCGGTGATCGTAGACTGGCGTAGAAAAAGAAGGACTGAGAATTGATGTATGAGGCCTACTCAATCGTGTCAGTTCGCGAGAAGTGGCCTGCTCACCAATCCGCATCGTCGTCCGCGGGCAGGAGGATGTCCGAATCCTCATACAACCCAACTGACTCGACAGCATAGGAAGTATCAGCCGATTTGAAGATGAGGATTGAACTCATCCATGAAACGAAGGATCGACGCCAAGGCAGCGCGAACCAGACCAACGCCGCGACCTGCAGTGCTACATTGAGACCGAACGCCACTTGATAGGCTTGGATGGACCTATGGCTATCATTTGCAGGCCATTGCTCCAAGATCAGGCCAGTCGCGTATTGTGCCAGAAATGCCCAACCAAAGTGCAAGACGTTCAAAGCGCCGTTGGCACGACCAGCAAGCTCCGGCGGAAAGTAATCCGCTATCACCGCGAAGCTGACCACGGTTGCCGTTCCGACGATTGCGACAACGGACCAGGGCAAGATGGACGGGAGAGGCGCTCGCAGGATTAAGGCTGACTCGGCTGCGATGAACAGCACTGCAACCATCGCTAATATCACCTCCGCGCCGATTCCTCTGCGTTTGATGTGATGGACGGCCATACCGAACAACCAGGCACCGCCGCTCAGTACGACAGACATCATAAAAAGCCGTCTGACGAGACTTGCGCGATCAAACCCTTCTACTTCTATCAACCACGGCGACGCCCACAAGCCTTGCAGAGACCAAGATGATCCAATGCAAGTCGCCGATAACGGGGCCATTCGCCAGAACCGTCGATCGCTGAAAACTGAGCTCAGGCTGGTGGACGCTGTTGACAGGGCGATGCCTCGCTCAGGCACGACGACATAGATGAGAATGGCCGTCGCACCGGTAGCGGCCGCCAGGACCTCAAAGAGCTGCCGCCAGCCCATCCAGGCGAGCAGGTGCTCGACGGGAGCCGTGGCGGTCACCGCTCCTAGCGATCCCAGCATGATCATGTAGCCGTTCAGCAAGGCAACTCGTTCCCTGGGGAACCAAAGGACGATGGACTTCAGCCCTGCTGTGAGCGCCGCCGCCACGCCGAGCCCGATCATTGCACGGGCGATCAAAAGTGACAGGAAGTCGGTCGATACCGCGAACAGCCCAGCGCCCACTGCTGCGAGCAAGAGCAAAACACTTTGGACGCGCCGCGGGCCAAAGCGGTCCAGCAGTACTCCGATGGGGATCTGAGCCGCCGCGAAAACCAGGAAATAGATCGAGGTAAGCAATCCGAGGTCGGCAGTCCCAAGCCCGGTATCCGAGCTGAGATGACTGGCGATCAAAGCGTTGATCGTCCGAAACAGGTACGAAAGATAGTATCCGGCAGCAAACGGGCGAAAAACGCGCGCGATTCGACGCCATGCTGTTGAGATTTGCATGCTGGCCCCTTTGCTCTCAGCTCGCTCGAGCCGATAGCGCGTCCAGCTTTTGTCAGTTCGGCTAAATCGCTGCGGTCGTAGGCTGGCGTAGAAAAAGAAGGGCCGGCGGAAGGGCCTCCTACATGGTTCAATCAGGTCTCATCGGCCGGTTCCTGACGGCAGATATCTTCTGGAATCTCGCGCAGAAAGCTTTGCCCCTTTTGCAAACGGCGCCCGAGCGCCTCGACGAATCCTTCAAAGCGCTCCCGCCCCTTTGCCTGCGCGGCCGCCTGTGCGTCGTTGGGTAGTGGCGGCGTGATCGTCAACCAGAAGCGAATGAAGAGGGCCAAGGTCTCCGCCGTCAAACCAACGTTACGCTCCAGCCTCTGCATCTGACGCGACAGCCGATCCAGGCGACGGGTAAACGCTGCCTCCCGCCTGTCCGCTCCATCCGGCGATAGAAGCGAAACGACAGCCGCTTCCACGATTGCAGACCGGGAAACCTTCTTGCGATCGGCGAGCTCCGCGATTTGTTTCAGAAGCTCTGGCGGGAAATAGACGTTCATCCGGTCCCGCATATCGCCTCAGAGCTCCATACCGTCATTCGGGTCCATGGCGACTTGACGGGCGACACCGCGCACCTGCTGACGCATAAGTCGAGACCGGCGGACCGCATCTTCGTCGTCGTCAAGCACGGCGGCAAATTCCTCTGCGGGCGTCGGCTCGGTTGTTTCCTTGACGATCGCCACGTGATCAGGGAGTTCGGGCTCGCGGCGCAGGCCGCTGTTCGCCGTGTCCTCCTCTCCTTGCCCCCTGTCGGTTGGAGGCTGCGCCGGCTTCAGCGTTCCGCGCGCTGACCATCCGTCCGTTCGCGATGATCGGCCGGCGCTCGCCGGATCGGGCGGCGGCAAAACCCGCTCGGTGAACCGCCGATCCTCGTAGTAGCGGACTTTCTTCGCCCGGATCGGCGGCGTGCCCGCCACCATGACGATCTCGTCCATCGGCGAAAGCTGCATGACCTCGCCGGGGGTCAGCAGTGGCCTCGCCGTCTCTTGCCGTGAGACCATCAGGTGCCCCAGCCACGGGTTCAACCTGTGACCGGCATAGTTCTTCATCGCCCGCATCTCGGTCGCCGTCCCCAGCGCGTCGGAAACCCGCTTGGCCGTCCGCTCGTCATTGGTCGCGAAGCTGACGCGGACGTGACAGTTGTCGAGGATGGCGTTGTTGGGCCCGTAGGCCTTCTCGATCTGATTGAGCGACTGCGCGATCAAAAAACTCTTGATGCCGTACCCCGCCATGAAAGCGAGCGCAGACTCGAAGAAATCAAGCCGCCCGAGTGCGGGGAACTCGTCGAGCATCATCAGAACGCGATGCCGACGGCCGCGGGCGTGCAGATCTTCGGTCAGGCGACGACCAATCTGGTTCAGCACCAGACGGATCAGCGGCTTGGTCCGCGAGATGTCGGAGGGCGGCACCACCAGGTAAAGAGTCGTAGGGCGGCTATCTGCGATCAGATCGGCGATCCGCCAATCGCAGCGGCGGGTCACCTGGGCCACCACGGGATCACGGTACAGCCCGAGGAACGACATCGCGGTGGACAGGACGCCAGAACGCTCATTCTCGGATTTGTTGAGGAGTTCGCGTGCGGTTGAGGCGACCACGGGATGGGCGCCATGCTCGCCAAGATGCGCGGTGGTCATCATCGCCTTCAGCGTCGCCTCGATCGGCCGCTTCGGATCGGATAGGAAAGCCGCGACGCCGGCCAAGGTCTTGTCTGCCTCCGCGTAGAGGACATGAAGGATGGCGCCAACCAGGAGCGAATGACTGGTCTTCTCCCAATGGTTCCGCTTGTCGAGCGAGCCTTCGGGGTCGACCAGGACGTCCGAGACGTTCTGGACATCGCGAACCTCCCATTCCCCGCGCCGGACTTCGAGGAGCGGATTGTAGGCTGAGGACTTTGGGTTGGTCGGGTCGAACAACAGGACGCGGCCATGCCTTGAGCGGAAGCCCGCGGTCAGTTGCCAGTTCTCGCCTTTGATGTCGTGCACGATGGCCGAGCCTGGCCAGGCCAGCAGGGAGGGGACGACAAGTCCGACGCCTTTGCCCGACCGGGTGGGCGCAAAACACAAGACGTGCTCCGGTCCATCGTGGCGGAGGTAGTCGCGGTCCAGCTTACCCAGTACCACCCCGTCCGGACCGAGTAGGCCAGCCGCCCTCACCTCCTCCAGAGCAGCCCAACGCGCCGAACCATAGGTCTCGACATTCTTGGCCTCACGCGCGCGCCAAACCGACATGCCGATCGCCACCGCGATCGAAACGAAGGTCCCCGATGCCGCGATGAAGGCCCCCTCGACAAAGACCTGTGGCGCATAGGCATCAAAGACGAACCACCACCAGAAGAAGACGGGCGGGTAGTAGACCTTGAAGCCCAACAGCTCGAACCAGGGCCGCCCAAGCTCCGGTTGCCAGGCGAGCCGCCAGGCCGTCCACTCGGTGGCGCCCCAGATGGCCAGCAAAACGATCAGGCCGACAACGATCACCTGTCCCCAGAGGATTTTGGTTCCGGACATCCCGAACGCCCTTCCGCAACTGAATTGGAGAGATTGCTAGAGGCCAAGGTCGCGCTTCCGACCAAAGCCCCATTCGATGCCACCGCCGTCCTTCACGACGCCGGTGACGTGTTGGCCCAACCTCTTTTCGAGTTCGCGCGACCAGGGCACGAGCTGGAAGCCGAGCCCGTTATCGATCATGGCGAAGCGTCCCGAGGTGAGCGTCAGCCGCTGGCGATACGTGCCCGCCACATGCTCCCCGGAGTCGGACGTCAGGTAAGAAAGGCGAGTGTCGGCCGAGACCTTTGCGGCCACCTCATCCAGTTCGCTTCGGCGCAACGTGTTCAGGAGATCGCGCTGCAAGATGATGCGCTGGCCCTGCCGCCGTGCCAGGCCCTTCTCGATCAGATGTTCGGTACGGGCTTCCATGGCGGCGCGGGTTTCGCGGCCGAATCCGCCCAGGGCGAGCGGCATGGAGTCGCGTTCGACCAGCCGGTGATCGAGCCAGGTTGCTCCTTTAGCAGTGACCTGATCGGCAAGATCGAGATCGGAACGGGTCGCCAACACCAAGGTCGGCCGCGGATCGCCCGCTTGACCGAAGCGTCGGACTTCGACGATCCCACCGATCGGTGGCGCCTGTTCGAAAGCCTCGAGCCCACGGAAGCGCACATGGTGCGCACGCCCGTCTGTTCCGTCGATCAGGGCGTACGCCTCGCCAGTCAATTCGTCATGGAGTCCACGGTCGACCAATCGTCCGATAATATGGGCCGACGGCTGTCCACCCTCGATAACGAAGTCGGCAACGCCACGCGCTTCCCCACGCTCGGTGAAGGCGCGGTGCATGGTCTTGATGACGTCGCCGCGCATGCCGAGGTCGCGCAAGCTGCGCTCGGCCTCGAGCCCTACCATCCATTCCCCTGGCGCGGCGGATGAGGCAAGGCCCATCTTCTCCAGGTGTTGGAGGCGACCGACCATCAGGCGCCGGATCTCGGGATCAGAGCTTCCGGAATTCTCTGGGCGAAGATCGATGCTGCCAGTCTCATCGGCCGCCAGCCGAATCTCCCGGTCGAGCCGCGTCCATCGTTCCGCCGTGACCTCTCTCTCCAGAGAATTGCGGATCTCGTGCTCCGGTGTAGGACCCAGTTCGATGGCGACCAGTTCTTCGGCGCGTGAGCGCAGGCCCTGGCTGATGTAGTCGCGGGAGATCACGAGATCCGCCCCATCCTCATCTACTCCCCGAACGAGAAGATGGATGTGAGGATTGTCGGTATTCCAATGATCGACAGCCACCCAATCGAGGCGCGTGCCGAGATCAGCCTCCATCTGCTTGGCGAGGTCGCGGGTAAAGGCCTTGAGGTCGGTCATCTCGCCAGCGTCCTCCGGCGAGATGATGAACCTGAAATGATGTCGGTCGTCCGTGCACCGTTCCGCGAAAGCCGCGCTATCGGCACGGTCGCTGCCAGCAACGAACATCTCGGCCCGCTCACCGCTCCGGGTCACGCCGTCGCGCTTCAGATATGAAAGGTGGGCGGTCAGTGGTGCTGAACGGAAGGCTCGCCCTTTGTGGCGAACCACGCGCGCCTTTACCACGACGCGCCGCGTCGGGCTGAACAATCTGGCGCGGCTGAAGGCGAGACGCCCACGGCCAAACGTCGAGCGCCCGTAGGGCGCCGAACGCCTGTCGGTCCCGGCCTGCCCCGAGGTGTGTCCGGCTTTCTTCGCCGCGCGCAGCACCTGGCTGATGAAGCTCTTCGGTTTCGGCGCGCGAGTACTGCGGATGCGCCCAGGCCGAATACGCAGGTCGCTGTCGCCTGCCGTCATGGCAGAGCCCCCCAGAGATCAAAAGCGCTCACGGTGCCGAAAACGCCTTTGATTGTGTTCGTCAAAATGCGCGGCGCGGCACGCGCCCCGACCGACCGGCACGCCCGAACCCAAGCCATGTCAATGGCTTGCGGTTCGACCGGCGAGCCCCTTTTATCTCGCCGTCGTGCTGTCGTGCCGTAAGCGTCCGAATCCTGCACGACTTTCCGAGAGCGCGCTGTCGTTCCATATCGGGTTCCTTGCTGCATTGGAGGATCTCCGGTGGGTACGGAATATTTCAAGAACAAAGCGCGTCGTTCTTTTTGGTCGGTACACGTTGAAGCATGGCGGCGAAGCGGTCTCAGCAAGCGCAAATATTGTCGTCAGCATCGTCTAAATGGCGGCACATTCGATCGTTGGCTGCGGCATCTGATCGATGCTGAAACGCTGAAAATACGTGCGGAATTGCGTCGCGAGGAACGTCGGGAGCGGCTCCGCAAGAAGCGGAGTCCGGTGTCCAAGGACCAGCGCTGCAGAGCCGTCCAAGCGTTCCGAGCGATGCATGTTGAAGCGATGGGATGGTGCGGTCTGAGCATGCAGGCTTATGCCCCGGGCTCACGGCATATCGCAGCACAGCCTGAGGCGGTGGCGCGATCTGATCGACTCGAATGAGGTGGAAATCGACTGGCGGGCGCATCTTCATCCGAGTGCCCGCCCACCAATAAGCACTAGTGCTAGCAGCGCTGCTAAGCAGTCCGTCACCGGAACGCACTTGACAGATGCGCCAATCGGGGATCCGCCTAGCGATGGACGCGCCAACCGCCGTCGCTGCAGTGACGAGGAAAGCTCACGATCGTGCGCGAGTCCCAGCTCCCTGGCGCCACCGCCGCCGAGATTTGCCGGCGCCACGGCATCGTCAGCAGCATGTTGTTCCGCTGGCGGGTCCAGTTCGGGTTCAACAAGAGTGCGGACGAAGTTGGCGGCTGTGAAGGTCGCCGGAGCGCAATCCGAAACGCTCGTCCTGAACGATCTGTTGGAGCCGCCCGACGGCATGACGGTTATCGAATTGGACGATGGGCGTCGCGTCTTCGCACCGATCGGCAGCGATCCGGATGCAGTCCGTCGCCGCGTTATTGAGCGGGAGAGCGCCCGATGATGGCCACGCGGCGCGCACTCGCCAAGCCGATCGTTGACAGCCTTCGCCTTTGGCTCGAGGTGCAGCTCCCGCAGCTGCCCGGCCGCGGCAGTCTCGCCGAAGCGAGCCGGTATGCGCTGTCGCGCTGGGATGGATTGACCCGCTTCCTCCATGACGGCCGCATCGAGCTCGACACGAATCCTGTCGAGCGGGCGATCCGACCTGTGGCGCTCGGCCGCAAGAACCATCTCTTTGGCGGTAGCGACGGCGGCGGAGAACGATGGGCAATCCTCTGTTTGCTGATCGAGACGTGCAAGTTCAACGACGTTGAGCCTTACCCATACCTGCGCGACGTGCTGCAGCGTATGGGCGACGGACATCCCATCAACCGCCTCGGCGAACTTCTGACGTGGAACTGGAGCTCCGCGGGACCCGCCGCCAACGTCTGAGCAAGGCCAGACTCGCGCTAAACGACGAGACCGCGGGTAATTGCAATTGTCGTCCTTTGTAACGATATTACATGACGTTCCAAAATTGCGATGTGATGGGGTTATAGAGGTGACGCAGTCTTCCCGAGACGGGGCGGATGCCAAGCTGCTCTCCGAGGCGATTGCGGCGCTTCGTGAGTTGGTCTTACGCGCACAAGACGCCACAGACGAGTCGTTTGACGACGGCCATTTGGTTGATACTTGGAAGAGCAAGGAATTCCGTGCTGCGATTGAGCGTGCCGAAGCAGTGATCGCGAAGGCGGAAGCTGCCATAGCCAAGTCCAGCACGGAGTAGGGGTTATCTGAGTCGGTGCATTGCCGCCGGAGGCCGTTAGGCACGTCAAGGCCCGACGTCATGTGCAGCCCCCGGACGCATACTGCCATGCCTCCCCACTGCGCGCGCCTTTCCGCCCAGTCTTCTCCAGGCCGCGCTAATGCATGCGAGCTTGCGCATTCGCTCATCGCGAGCCTCCCGCGTCAGGACGAACAATCCTGTTGTCTGTGGCGCAATGGCCGAAATGTCGTGGACGGAGGTGGCCGTTGGAGCTCGGTTCGTTGGGCGCCCAAGCTGCAGCCGGGCCGCGGTCCTTGAACTTTCAGACCGCGCAACGAAGAGCGCTCCCCCCGATGGCCGCAGACTTGCAACTGCACCGGAACCTACAATGGCGCCACCGATGATCGGCACTAGCTTCTGCAGATAGATCTGGGTTTCAGCGGGCAATGGACGGCCGGCGAGATGCTGTTCGTAGCGAGTAGGTCCTGCGTTGTAGGCCGCGAGGAAGCCCAGTGAACCGTACCGGTCGTGCAGCTCTCGAAGGTACGCTGTCCCAGCAAGAATATTGTCATGGGGATCGTAGGCATCGTCGCCAAGGTCGTACCGCAGACGTAGCGCTGCCCATGTCTTTGGCATTATCTGCATCAGCCCCATGGCACCTTTCGGTGACCTGGCACGCACGTCTTGGGCGCTTTCGACGTCCAGGACTGCGCGTATCCAGCGCACCGGCACGCCGAAGCGACGCGAGGCTCGCTCGACAAACTCCGCACACGGATCGGCAGCTCGATGACTCGCTGAAGGCTCCGCGGGTCGCGTCTCGGCGACAGCGGCGGCGTTACTCACGGTCAGCGCAATGAACAACAATACGACAGCGCGCAGGCTCCCCCCGAACAAACGCATGCGTGCCGCCGTGCTCCCGCCCATCCAGGGTAAAGCCGCTTCGCGCTGGCCATTCGGCCGCCCTGGACCGCTGCTGCGCGCAACGGCCGCGCAAGCGTTGGTCGGGACGGAGGAATGGTGCAGCACTCGGCCGAACGGAGGAATGGCTGCTCGGAAACTCAATACGGGCACCATCAATCCTCCCAGGTCCACACCGGCCGCGCTCGGCCAATGACAGCCGATGCCGGCAGGAGCCCGAAATAGCGGCCATCCAGCGAGCTGGTGGACTGCCAGTTCATGACAAAGAGTTCGCCGTCTCCGACGACGCGGCAGCCCTGCCAGTTCGGGAGGGGGCGACCACGGCCGTCGCGATCTCGGGCTTCGCCCATTTCGATGGCGTCAACCGAAATGGTGAGCCCACTTCGGCAAACGGTCTGCCCGTGAAGCGCCAGCACGCGTTTGAGCATCGGCAATCCGGCTGGCAGATAGCCGTTCAGGTCGAGGAAGATCGCGAGCGGCTCCGGTGGCTGCACCGCGAGGAGTTCCGTAACGAATAGTTTGTCCGCCGGCTGCACACGGTAGAGCCCGATCGGTACGCTCTCGGACGCATTCCAGATGTAGACCGGCGTAACCTCCAGAACGATTGGCGCGATAAGTGCGACGGCACCGCCGAGCATCGTGGACAACATCCTGAGCCGCGGTGTCATCGCATGACCCTCTGACGATGAAGCCATGCCTGGTGGCGGGCTCTCGTGTAGGGGCGCGGGTTTTCGTTAACGGACAGACGGTTGTGAACGTGATGCCAATGATCGGGAGCGACATCCGCAGGATCGACGCCAAGCGCTTCGACGGCGTCGATCATCTGCAGTACCCGTTCGACCTTCGGCCAACCGGAGAGCCGCAGTAAAATCTCTCCGCCGGGCTTCACATACGGCACGGTCGAGCAGCGCTGTCCCGGTGCGACCGCGCGCAAGATGTCGATGCGCGAAATGATCGTCCCAAAGTCGTTCGAGGTCCAACGGACGAAGGCAAAGATGTTGCCTGGCGCGAATGACAGGACACGCCGGTGGCGATCAAGCTTGCGTTCGTTGACAATACGACCGAACCGAATGCGGTTTTCAATACGCTTCTCGAGCCACAACACTTCCACTTCGGTAAGATCGCTCATGCCGCCGCTCCCTGAAGCTCGAACTGGGACCCGTGAGCTTTGGGCCCGGCGAAGTGCGTGTGCGGCTTGTGAAGGCAAGCAGGACCGAAGGCCCGCCGTTGGCGGTCGCCTCCAACGCGGCTTGTGGCCTGGTCCGTTAGAAGAAATCCGAAGGATTTCTGGTTAGCCGGGGTACTGACCGGTGCCCCCTCGCCGGCCGTGCCGCTGCGAAAATGCCTCACAACGATTCGCGAACGGGACGCGCGGTGCGTCCCG
>Ga0099823_1006665_pt1 | contig 11680 bp, 8 predicted proteins | sample CowpearedBW_FD_76831 | JGI IMG/M metagenome (GOLD analysis project Ga0099823, IMG submission 76831) | Root nodule microbial communities of legume samples collected from California, USA - Cow pea red BW | ecosystem: Host-associated > Plants > Roots > Nodule | place: USA: California | collected... | reverse complement strand
TAGTGGCATAGAACGTAGTATTTGAACCCTAATTTTTTTTTAGTGTTGTTAGTGTTTTTGGTCACTATATCCTCTATGTGATTGTTTTCTTTTACCTGATTAGTTTCTTTTAACTCCAATGTCTCAAAAAATTTGACACCTTGCACTTTTTAAAGGTCTCAAACTTATTACAAATAGACATGGTTAGGGTCTCAATCTAAATTATTTGGTGTAACTTTTTTTTATCTCCTTTATTAAAGTGAGTTTATTTTTATTTTTACTGGTTTACTCTTTCTTCCTACTGTTACAAAAAAAATTATCAAGTTTTACACTATTTGGCTAAGATAATTTCTATTTTTTGGTTTCATCATTCCTTTTGCTTGGCCAAATCTTAGGATATGAATTAAAATTAATCACGTCAATTAGTATTTATAAAAACATGATGAAAAAAAAAGTACAATGACAATAAAAAGACTAAATGTGTTAAGTGATTAATAAGTCATTTTTTAACTAATATTTTTCATCTCTTTCTTAACCTAAAAGCATATACGTTTTTCTTACTTGTTGCTTATTTATTTTAGTATACTCTATGTAATGAAAAATTAAAATATTAGGATATATCATTTCTCATATTTTTTACTTTGTCTTGTTTATATAAAATTTTTCTTACAATTTCCTTTAACCAATATTTCAGTACATTTGGTAAGTTTCACGTTTTTAGGAGTTGAGATTAAATATAGTGTAAATAATTCTTCCTCTTATATTTATCCTGACACCCTCTAAAAATAAAATTGTGACAGAGTTACACACTGACAATACTTCAAAAACACAATAATTATTCTTAATGATTCTGCCAAGCCAACATGGATCACGTCATAACATTAAATAATTAGAATATAATTTATTAAAAAGAATTCAACATGAAAATAAAATAGATTTTGTTTCTTACCTCATCGTTCCACAAACTCTTGGCAATGTAATCATCATAGTTTGCCAAAAAGTATATATCCACCCGTCCCCTTGAAATCCTTCATAACGAATAGGTCCTAAAAGTATATTCACCAATCAACCCATATCACACCGGCTTTGAGATAACCTTTTGTCCTAGTTATATTTTTCAAAATATCATTAAAATAAATCATTTGTTATTTTGGATTGCAGTAATAAACTAGATCATATATTCGTATTGCACAAATAAGGTTTTTCTCAGAAAAAATGTGAGAGCTTTTATAAATAAAACAACACCAATTTAACATCATATGATACAATTAGTTTAATACCAAAAAGGTATTCATTAACAAATACTTGTAAGCATTATTATTCTTCAATTTTTTTAACTTTGTAAACAAAGAATTGCATTTACTTTCAATTTATTTTAAAAAACAAATTCAATTTTCCAAATTTATTTCCTAAAAAGAAGAATATTAAACCAAATTTAAAATATAAAATTATGTTCTCAAACTAAATGGATCAATAATAGGTTTGCTTGTGATGCACTATAAACCAGTATTTTATATATAATTTGCAAAAGACAAACTTTGATTTGACAAGAAAAAAAAATAGTTCTTAATTAAGTGTCTACATGTTCCTTGTCAAGATTGTTAGTATAACAATAAAACTAATGTATTGAAATATTTTTAATTTCCGTAGTTTATGTTGAAAAGTGAAAAAAAAAATTGAGTCAAAAATTCATTGACTCATTTCGAATTAAAATGAATAATTTTTTTTATCAAGGAGCTAATAAGTTGCTACAAGCTTTTACTTTTTTTGTTAATCATAATGCAACCTTTAAGCAAAAAATATAAATGGTTAGGAGTGCATATTTCAAATCCACATTTTCTTTTGAATTTTTTATGTTGTTCGAAAATTAAAAATACACTGTATTGATATTTTAAATATTTTTTTAATATATTTTAAAACGTTAAAATTAGTAGTAATCAATATGTTATAAAAGTACAGCAGATAAACAACATAAAATAATTCTGCAGGGAATACAAATTCACATATTTCCAATCATGCCTCTTAGGATAAACTGATATGTTACAAATCTGCAGTTTTACAAACTACACTTCCCTAAAATGATATATTTTAGGGATCAAACCCCTTAAATTACCACACTCCGTCATCCACACTTTAAATTGATATCGTAATACAGTATACACAATACGTCATTCTTTTGGGTATTCTACAAATTTGCCAATTGCAACAATAGTTGCATCTTCTAGAATCTGTTAAGCATGATGTATCCAAACCTTGAAAATGCAGTCATATATTGGCAGCTGGCAGAGTAGGTCTTCCAGATTCCATTGACATAAAGTTAGCTATTTGTCAATAACTACAAATCCCACGTAATACTCAAAAGTGTTTCTTCTCATCCAAAGGTGCCTCAGTATCTACCTGCAGCGAGGGACAAAGTTAATGGATAAACAACGGATTCACTGTGATATTTCCATAGAGCTATTTAGTGAACTTGCACTATTTGTGTACTAGCTATTCACACAAACATTATTCTACTAATATGCACTCCTGTCCAAAGAACATCCACCATTTACTTTATTGACAAAGTTAGGAGCCCACTCAAACTACCAGCTCCAGAGTTATTAGGATTACCGGAGCAACTTCAGCTCATTTTGGTGGCAGGTGAAAGGGCCAACTGACCAAGTTCATTAAAGTTGATAAAAAGGTTATTCCACCAAATCATAGAAGAGACAATTGGAAAATTTCATAAATACATTCAATAACATGGTTGTCCAATAAAAATGTGCAGATAAGCTATATTAATTCACTATAGATTTCGTGAATCAAGATAAAACTATAGATGTACTGAACTCGTGAAATAAGGTTATATTAGATGACGAAGATAAAGAAGGAAAATCACTAAAATTATGCCAGCGGTGAAGAGTTTGAAAACTTATAAAATAGATTTCCATCTTTGACTCACTTATGCAAATCGTGAAAAGAACACTAATATGCAATCTTTACCAAGGCTTTACAGTAAAAATTTTGTCACTAATATTGACATTGGTGCAATTTATAACATCTACTAGAAACTTGGGTGTGACCATCTTTGGAAGAGTCCTCTCTCAACCACGTTTTTCATTCACATATTTACTGAAATCCAATCACATGTCGGTGCCTCCAGAATGTTTTGTTAATATGTATATTGGGGAAGCAAAAAATCGATGTCCATTGTCTTGAGAAATCATGGATGTGAGTAATTGCAACTCTTGCTTGAGAAATTAAAATCACGATGGATTTGAATGAAATATGTAACTGCCAGTTCTTTATGAATAGAGGAAAAGGAGAGACATGGGTAATAACTTGAAGTTAGTAAGGAACGACAAGGCAACATACTAGACAAGAGGACTAAGTGGCCCGAAATAGTAATGAAGAAACGGGTTAGATATTGATGTCACATTTGTGTTTCAGATTTCATATTAGAATTCAATTTTAACTAGTGTTATGTGTTTTACCATATCAACTAAACTATATAATTGCACAATACAATGCAAAACGACCCAAATTAGATGCCGTGCAAAAACATTTTCCACAGGTCTTTTATGGAGTTCTACTATAAATAGGTAGATCAATAAATAGAGGTCAAAGACAACCGATTAGCATACAGGTGACATTCGCACCACAGCCAATCAACACTGCATCTATTTGCATAATTACACTAAATAAAAATAATCAACAGGATTCAGACAAACAATTTTTGGTTTTAAAAACTAAATTGGCAAAAAAGTGAACCAATTCAATCCATTTACGGGACATAACGTGCAAGATCAGAAATGCTAGCAGTTATCTTATCACATAAATATATCGTTGAAAATAGCATATTATTAAGATAAAAATATTTTCAATATTCCATAGTAATTAGGAAAAAATATCCATAGAATTTTTCTATTCATTTCAGCAAATCTTGATTTCCCTTTTTAAAGGATTTGGTTATTACAAACAGAGATGATAAAAATATAATTGATGTGATTGATATCAATAAAATAATTCTTTGTTTTCTTACTTAATTCAAGTTATACAAGCTAGAGAAGCATAAGATATACCTCCTTGACCGAGTATTTCTTCGGGTGACAGAGATATCATCGGCCTTTTCATCTTTAACACTGCTTTTACTAATTTTGGACCGACGAACGCCTATAATCAGCAACCTCTTGTAATTATAACAATAACAATAACAACAGAATCCAGCTGATTAGCAAAAGCTGTTTTTAAACTAACCTCTCGTCTTAACCTGGGAAGATTGGATTTCAGTATCCCCTTGATCCGACTCTGTCAACTCACTCGAAGCACCAGAATGTTCTTCTGGCACATGTTTAGATTCTGATTTCCCATTTGCTGGAAACGTTGCCTCTTCCGCGCAACCATCAATTACTTCACCTTCTGTTTCATCCGGCACAAAAATCAAGATTAAAAAAATCATACGCATAACATTCACTAAAAGTTCATCCAAACCAAGAAGCTACGTTAATGTTTTAAGAATCAGAATTTTTCCAGAGCAGACAATTGCTTATCTAGTAAAATCATATGGCGTAGTTATGCTTAAATGTTCATCCTTTTAGCCAACTTGTCAGGGGATTGACATTACCAATATATTATTAATACATCATTCCATACCATCATTCTGTAAAGATTGATCATATCAGAATAGGAGTAGGACAACATTTGACAATGAGCCTTCATGGGCTTTGAATAGTTCATTACCATCACATAATGTACATCAATAAATATACGACGTCATAAGGAAAACAACAGAAAGTAGAACACCAGGACATTATTTAGTTTAAAATTTAACCTGAAGCAGAATTAGACTCCAAGTAATCCTCAGACTTTGTAGCCACAGTAAAACCCTCCATACTGTCAATCTTCCGTTGATGGATTTCGGCATTTCGAGCAGTAACTTCCTGTTCCTTTCTATCCGAGTGAAACTTATTCAGTTTATCCTCAAACTCTTCAATGCAAGCTTTAAGTTCAACCTTCGCAAACTTCTTGCCCTGAACTCAATTAAATTATATAAAAAGAAAAACCTCAGCCATTCTTACATAAAGTATGCATGACAGCACGAGCAGAAAATGTTTACCTTGTTCAGTATGTTCCTGAAGTGGTCCATAACAGAATCCTCTGACAAGACATGCTCATATGACTTAAATAACTCTATGAGTTTTTTCATCCCTTTTTCCGTAAATGATAACTGAGAGAGACAATAAGATATATATTCCCATTGTCGGACATCTGCAGAGAAATAAACTCACGATCACAATCGGCAATAAACTACAAATAACTAACTTCTCTTAGTTTTGTAAATTATTCAAAACCCTTCACAATTACAAGAATAAAATTGAATGGGCGTGCAGTTTAAAAATTCATGTTTTAACTCATTGGCTAAACAAACGTGAAATCAGGAAATGTTTTGCGCATCCTAAATAAAGTTGGAAAACATTTTATCAGAATAGTCTGAATCATATTAGTATTTGTAAGATATAAGATATGCACAATCTTAGTGGATGTTTGATATCCCATCGCGTCAAATTGTATCCCCCTTGCAGAGAAGCTAGAATTGCTACTTAGTTCGTTTCCACTTGGCTTTTACCATTAACGCAATACGTAAAAGCAAACAGGCGGTAATCGTTTAAAAGCACAGACAAACTACCATGCTAATCAGAATTTCAAGCTGACGAAAGCAAGTGGTTCTGGATGAAAAAAAGTAATAACTATATAGGGATACACTATAAAGAACTCATTTAGACAATTTTTGGCATAAACTGGTGAAACTATTAGACTGAACTGGTTGTGTTCAGTATTTAAAAAGCTTCAAAGAATAAGAAGATATACCTGTAACACCACTAAACCGATGGCATAGCTTTTCCACCAGAGCTTCCATTTGTCTATCCTGGAGTAGTTAATGAAAACAAAGTGAGCATAGCAATCAGAATAAAATATAGAGCAATTTCAGTATTGTGATAACACATACCTTTTTGATGGAAGTAATTAAAAATTGCATGATGTCGCAGAAAGAATCTTTGCTCAGATTTTGCTGAGATAATTTGCTTAGTATATCCGGAAGTAAGTTATATATTGGATTGTTTCCTGTAAAAATCCAGAAAACAATATCAAACAACTTTCTGCCCTTAAACATTCAAATATCAAATAATAGTAGATACTTTTCTACACAAGAAAACTCATAATACAAGTCAAAACCTTTCTTGGAAAGTTCAATAAAAAACAGCTTAGCTAGGTTTGAAATTCTCTCATCTTCATCTTCTAATCTTACAGCCATTTCATTGATGTACCCTTTCACCTGATCAAGAAATTATTGCATCAGTGTCTAAACTAAATCACTGCACAAACTGAAAAAAGAAATAATTTGAGCGACTTCTACCTTCATCATGTCATTTAGTATGAGATGTGAAAGTACCAATACAGCATTCTTCCTAACAGATATACAGGGATCCTTTAGGCGGGAATACATGTTTTCTGTCCATGGTTCTAAAAGATTGGGAAACCGTACTGCTAAATCTCCCAATGCTATTGTGCAATTAGAACGGACAGTTTCCGAATGTGCGCTTTCCACAACCGTAAAAAGGAGTTGGAGATTTGCATCACTGAAAACAATTCACTTTATTTTCACTCCGTAAATAATCAGGAATAAGTATGAGAGATAAGAGGTAAATATTTAACAAGGAACTCACCAAAAATCTGCATCAATTATCATCAATCGACACAAAGCAAGCATTGCAGATGCCTGTAATTCTGGATACTGAATAAATGGAAGTTACGTCAGCAACGATGCATCTGCTTTATGATGTTTAAAATTTTATTCAAGGCTCAGGATTAAATAATTTTAAAAATATAGTCTATTTTCACATTTCCACAATAACCGCTGGCTTCCATATATAGGCATTTAATTTGGTAGAATATAAAAAAGCTACCAAATAATGACTATAAAATGTAAAGACAGCTTAAATCTCTAGAAGTAAATTAAGGCAATCACCTTCTGCATTAGTCCAAAATTTCTACAAAGCTTTGACAAAAATGTTGCACAGACACCAATCAAATTCTTTTCATTTGAACCACCAGATATTATTTCTTTCTCTGCTTTTTCAAACAAAGCATCAAGTGCTGCATCCTCAGAGGCAGTAAATCCTAACTCTGCATTTATATCATTATCCTGCAACAGATTAACAAGCCAGACTTAAATGAGTTGATGACTGATAGTTGAAGCAATCAAGGACGGCAAGAAAGTAAGACAGAAACATTGATTGCACCTTCTGTGTAGCAGCTGACACTGTGTCATTACAGTCTTGGTTCTGATTCTCACTGTCCTTTTTCTCTTTAGCAAGCTTCTGCTTCTGAATTTTACGGGCACAGGACTCTATATATACCAGTTGATTCATGGCAATATGACTTACTATAAATAAACATCTGCTAAGTTTTGCTACTTCAACTGTGAGAGGCACACTGCCGCTAACTGTGTCAACGTCACTCTGCTCATTAACACCACCATCATTACAGACAGAACTGAGAGATTTTTTTATCATATCAACAGCTATGGTTTCTGGGGTAGGGTGAATGGCATAGATGGCAGCTATGGCTTTGTCAGCAGCAGCAAACCAAATATTTGCCGGAAGCCAAAAACCAGTGATTAAACTTTCTAAAATACCAAATATTCGAACACTACTACTAGCCAACAGTTTTTTCTTGTCTTCTTCAGACAGTCTTTGAATAGCAAGACAAGCTGTCCTTGCTAGCAAAGGATCAACTTTGGACCAACGACCGAACCCAATATCTATTATGTCCTGTAAGTGTGAGCCAAGCACACCAGGTGACTTCTTTGCAACCATGCAGAGGATTGATAAAGCACTACGGCTCTGCTCTGCCGTGGTTCCACCAATATTGAAGCAAAAGAAATCCCATAATGCTGATATCTACAGTAGCAATGACGAGATGAGGAAATCAATCAGTAGCGAGAACCAAATTTGGTATACAGGCAACAATAATTCTTGTCGGTGGGAGAAATAGAAGGAAACTACAATGCACTCCTACATGAGACTTCAAAACTTATTTATACTTATTTAAGGGCAGTGGTTATCGTCAAATGATATGCAAACATGGAAATGAAGTCAAACTCATTGTCGTCCCAAATTATGTTTAAATTTGTGAACACATACATGAACTGAAAAAGAAAGCCTTCCTTCAATATTTGGGGAATAATACATAGTTCTGGAGTCTAATCTGGAGGCATTCAAATAGTTTATGTAGCAAACATACTACTCAAGAAGGTGCATGAAAACATACCGTGCTGGAAGATATATCACCCTTAGAGACTAGGGCGCCAACTATGCACTCAAGGGCTGCTAGATCTCCTATATTGGAATCAGCGGCAAGACTCAAAAGGTTATTGGCAGTTTCGATTGGACTTTTCCTGATGTATATTGTATGGAAAGCGCTCTCCACTGCTTCAAAGATGGATTTATCCTGAGAAAATATCTACAAATGGAGCAGATGACAGAAATAAAGAATTAATTTTGTAAAAATCGAGGGTTTCATACAAATAAAATAGTACATAGCCCATAACACATAGAAATAATGTAATAAAACTATCCCAATATTTGAGATTGTGATCTGCAACTGCAACCGCAGTTGCAATCGCATTTGCCTATGATTTTTCCCCCTATTTCAACAACCACAACGAGACTGTGATTGCGACACAACATTTCATAATAAAAGAAGCAAGGACTTACAAGTGGTAACATCTTTCGGAGACATTCCTCGGAGCTGTCAATCTGAAACTGCTTACATCTCATCAATAAGAGAATTGTGTTCTCAACGTCAGTGGCAGAAGATGAAGCCATCAATTGGACAAGGGTTGGCATTGTGGCTCCTATGCATTTAGAGAACCGCAATCCAGCCTCAAGAGATGCAATCAATGCCCTAGTCTGTTCCAAGTTCCCAACATCCGGCACACTACTGTTCTGCAAAGCGATTGCATCTTCCGACTGGGACAAGCAACTATCAGTTAAACTGTCTTGTTGCTGCCCCTTCACAACAGTTTCACAATTTGAATTAACCACTTCTCCATCACCATTAAAATTATCAGCATCAGAGGAGGGTTCTGCTCCTTCTGAAGGCTCAAGCTCTTTCAACTTCATTTTGTACTGATCTAAGGTTGCTTCAAAGGAGGCTACTCGAAGCTGAGGACCAAAAGGGTTGTGCTGCAACATCATGATCAACAGATTCAGAGCAGATTTTCTGACCATTGCACTCTTGTCCTCCAACCTTCCAGCAGCAACTTCTGCAACCTCATTCCACATGCCAATTGAAATAGAGTGCTCTTCACATAACTCAGCCCACACCTGAAGAACTCGACTTCTGGTATAGGCAGAAACATCTCTACAACGCTCAAGCAAGATGTCCAACATAGCTTGTTTGGTACGCAAACGAATGGACTTTGAACTTGCTTCACTAACATCAACATCTTTAAATGCCTTGGCTATTAGCTTCCCCATCACCGCAACAAGTGCGTTCCGTATCTTATAGGACTCTCCACCAAAGTGAGGGACAAGAATGCCAATGTTAGTCGAAATCAATTTTGGCATGCGGTCAGCAAGCTCGACCAGAAAACGACCCACATTTTCAGCCCCAGCGGTGTCTTTCACGTAATCTTTGGGATTAGTCCTTCCAATCTCCCTAACAAGGGCCATAGCGAGGCTTCCATCTCCATACTTCTTCTCAGCACCAGCAACTGCATCAGCCAAGTGCGTGACCACAAAATCATACTTGTGAACCAGGTGCACGATGGATGCACACGACTGAGCGGTATAACGATACCTAGTAGAGCAGGCTCCAATTATACGGCACAGGGCCTCTTTCACATCGGAATCTTTTAAGAGCGCCGCATCCTCAAACATAGAGAAAGCATTTCTACAACAAGAGAGCGTCAGTTCAGAAAGCTTGTCAAAATACTGCTTCTAGGAATAAGGTCAGCTTACATTAATAACATCCACTTGCTTTTAAAAAAGAATTTTTTACGGCTTTGAGAATTCCATTGCCAGAGAGCAAGTGATTGTGCATTCCCAACGGTTAACAAAATGAGAAAAAACACAAACCACTCACTTTGTAATAAAAGACAAGTAGTTTTCATCCAGGTCCGGCGAACTGAAAATCAACTCAAGGTTTATCTCCAAAGAATTGGCTATGAGGTTGAGTATCCGAGCTCTCTGTGCCTCCCAATTCCATGAATTCACAGCATGTTTCTTCCTAGCACTTGGAGCGACAGCCTGAAACCAGATACAACAATACAGCACACTTGAGCAAAAATCAAACTAGGGTATGCTTGGAAAAACTATCATATAGTCTCTCTAAATCTTTATTTTTAAACTTGTAAATTGGCCAATTTTACTTTATAAAATAATTTATTTCCTTTTAGTCTTGTTTTTCTCTTCTACGAGTATTTACGAAAACACACCCTAATCCTTCATACACACACACAGACACAGATACAAAAATTGTCCCTAAACGATACATACTTTGAGCCATGAAATATATATTCAAGAGTAAATTATAGTGACATCCCTGTTTTTTCTCAGTTCGCATGCAATTCCCATCTGTTTTCTATTCCCACCCTAACTACCTTAGCTGTTTAAAGACAACACCTCAAGACTTCTCAAACATTACATCAATCAGTCCCTTAATTGTTTGAAAACCCTACATCTGAAGGAGAGACGGACGTAATTTACTCCAAATCTAAGTGTCATTTCCGCGATTGAGGAATTTCCTAGAAGGAATAATAATCCATTCGTCCGTCTTGCTGCGAAACGAAATGGAGCATTTGAAACGTGAGAGGGAACGAACCTTGGAGGTGTTGGAGTGTAGAGCGAGAAGAATGGAGAGGAGGAAGAAGGAGTATATTTTGAAAGCGTTGCGGTGCGAGGCGATGTGGACGTGGTCGTTGGAGGCTCTGGAGAGGGAATCGACGTTGGGGAGGAGGACGGCGAGGTTGGAGCGGAGAGTTTCGAGGAGGCTGAGCTTGGAGGAAGGGGAGAGAATGAGGAAGGCGCGAACCAAGGAGTAGACGCGGTCGAACACGTCCTGCTCCTCGATGCACAGAATCTCCCTGTCGGAGAGATCAAACGACACACCTGAAAGAAAACGTTGAAATTTGAATTTGAGAATGATGGAGAAGAATCGGAAGAGTGAGATTGATTGGATTACCTTTGACGAACTCTTCGAGTTTGGAGGAGACGAAGGAAGCGACATCGACAGGGTTCTGAACGCAGAGTCTGTTATCGTCTTCGAGCGCTTCGTGTTCCAGGTCTTCCAGCGCGCGAGGGAAGACGAATTGAGGAGCCATGGAAAGAGAGAGAGGTGGAAGAAAGGGGTTTTTCTCTGATCTCTGCACTCACTAATTTGAAATCAAACTGAAATTGGATAAAGGCGGCAAAATGCATCTTCGTCTAAACTTCTAACGTTACACTACAACTGTGTTTAATTTAATTTAAAAAATTGAAAAAGCAAATTAATATATATTTGAAGTTGATTTGTAAATATGTTTTTATACAAATTTGTGTGGGGTGTGATTTTAATTTTAACTAAAGGAGACTTGAATTTACAGGAACATTTATTAAGATTATTTTTCACACTTTTATTTCTATATATAAGGTATACTATATTATTGATTTAAATATAT
>Ga0099823_1006656_pt1 | contig 11684 bp, 11 predicted proteins | sample CowpearedBW_FD_76831 | JGI IMG/M metagenome (GOLD analysis project Ga0099823, IMG submission 76831) | Root nodule microbial communities of legume samples collected from California, USA - Cow pea red BW | ecosystem: Host-associated > Plants > Roots > Nodule | place: USA: California | collected... | reverse complement strand
TATATTGAATTTGATTTTCATTAAAGAGAGGGTTCTCTTTGTTCTTGGCTTAGGCCTCTGGTTCTTATCAAAGATTAACATCTTTGTGGCGAATCTTCACTTGACTTATCAATCTGCTAGATTATGGCGTCCTCCATCTCTGTCTTATTCTGCGTTCTTCTCTAATTTATTCGTGTCGTGCCTCTTGAGGATTCAAATTCAGAAATGATCACACTCTTTCCTGGATAGGATCGTATCAGCTTCCGATGAAATACAAACCTCCGATGTCAATATAGGAGTTGGAACATCAACATAAGGTATCGTTTCCACCATAACCTTTAGCGAATGAGAGGGGAGAGACTGGCCATTTAACATGTTTGAACTTTCAAAGTTATTCCTATAGGTCACTAATCAAGGGCGAGATACATAATCAACTATTACTGGACCTGCCACCCTTCCAAAACACTTTGTCCACTACCAAGACTATCAAGAAAGGACTTCTTGATAACCTTTCCTGAAGATCATGGCCAACAAACTTGAAACAAAGATAGAAAACAAAAATTAGAAGACTAACAATTCTGATCTGGATCAATCTCTCATACCTACTAGTCCTTATTACCTACATCCTAGAGAAAGCCCAGGTTTGGTTCTTATTCCTACTACTTTGAATGATACTAATTATGCATCTTAGAGCAGGAACATGCAAAGGGCACTATTATATAAGAACAAACTGAAGTTTACCAATGGTAGCATCAAAACCCCTCTCCTTAGTGACTCTACCTACGAAGCATGGGAAATGTGTAATGTGATGATTCTTTCGTGGATCATAAGGACTCTTGCACCAGACATTGTAGAGAGTGTGTTGTGTATTGACTTTGCCAAAGAATTATGGGATGAATTAAAGAAGAGATTTCTCAAGGAGATTATTTTCAAATTTCAGATCTTCTACAAGAGATTCATTCCATCAAACAAGGAGAAAGGAGTATAACGCAGTTCTTTATAGAACTAGAGAAATTGTGGGAAGAATTAGAATTCCTACGGCCAATACCAATTTGCACCTATGGTAAACCCTGTGAGTGTGATCTTTCTAAGTCTTTCTTAAGGCAAAGAGAAACTGAGCATGCTATTTGTTTTCTAAAAAGGTTGAATGATAACTACAATAATGTCATAACTCAGATTTTACTGATGGATCGTTTGCCTAGCATAAGTTTTTTCTTTAATAATGCAACAAGAAAGGATAAATGGTGGTTCCAAAAATTTCAATAATGAAAGCAAAGTGTTGTTAAACATGGCTGACAAAGGGTACAAAACCCAAGAACAAGGTCCTTAGAGAGGCTAAGGAATAGGTCTTGGCTCTCGTGCACAAGGGAGAGGCAGAGGGAGAAATCCCCACCAGCGAAAGCAATGTACCTACTGCCACAAAATGAATCACACTACAGAAGAATGTTATTCGAAACATGGATATCCTCCATGGTACAAAAACAAAGAAGTGAGTAGGAAAAAGGATCTTACAATGGCAAAAATGGAGGTTCTCAACAAGTCTACAACCTCAACATTAATTCTGAAACTCAAGGACATGCTAATCAGGCTTTCAAGGAAGACACTACTGCAGTAACCTCTCTAAGTGCTAATCAAATTCAATGACTGTTAAAACTTCTTGATGAGAAGAGTGATTCGAAGCATGTTGTCAGCAATGTCACAAGCACAAACAACAACAATTCCACTCATAAGCCTTAACAAGGTAAACTCTGGATTTTGGATACAAGGGCCACCGATCATGTGACCTATGATCTAAACCATTTTCTAGTTTCTATAAGATTAAGCCTATCACTGTAAAATTACCAAACAACTCTACTGTCATAGATGAGTTTGCTGGAACTAAGGTTGGGCAAAAAACCTAATTTTCTTGATCCGATCCATTTTTGCTCCGATCCGATCCATTTAAAATCCATATTATTAAAAATTCAATCCATTTAAAATCCATTTTAATGGATCTGAATTTTAATCAAATCTACATTTTATATATTTTATGGATTGGATATCCATTCTTGAAATCAAGATTTTCTAATATGGATAATCCAAAAAATCCCATCCAAACTTTCAATTTAAATTTTTAGTTGGGTTAGGCAAAAGGTTTAGATGGGCTAGGTCAAATTCAGACTCGGATAGACCTGCTCGACTTGTACAAATCGGATGGGCCCGACGACCAGAATGGGCTAGGTGGACCTAACAACATGAACATGTTAGGTGGGCCCAACAAACCGGACGAGTTGATCGGGTCTGACAACTAGAAAAAGCTGAGCGAGCCCGATGACCTGAACGGGCCAGGTGGGCTCGATGACCTGAATAGGCCCGACGACCCGAATAGGACAACCAGTTTTGAAGACTCAAATGGGTTGGGCTGGGCCAACCCGATGACTCAAACAATTTGTGCACGACTACTTGTACGGATTAGGGAGGCCTGACGACCCTGATGGGCCGAGCGAGCTCGACGACTTGGACAAACTGAGTTGGCCTGACAAGTCGAACAAGCTGAGTCGGCTCGACGACTTGGACGAGCCGTGCTAGGCGCCCCATATGGACTGGGTAGGCCCGATGACCCGAAAGAACCAGGCGGGCCCGAAGACCCAGATGGGTTGAGCTAGGCCAACCTGACAACTCAGATGGCTCGTGTCTAACGACCTGTATGGACTAGACAAGCCTATCAACTGTGATGGGACGAGCGAGCCGGATGAACCTGATGGGTCGAGCGGGCTCAACGACCCAGACAAACTGAGTCTGTCCGACGACCCAAACAGGCTGAGTCGTGTCGGCATTAAGGACACAAGTTTTATAAAAATCAATTTAAATTTCTTTTCTAAAAAATAGATTCTGAATTTTGAAATTGATCAAATATTTGTTTTGATCTTATTCATTTTGACATATGGGGTCTTATCTCTATTCTCTCTATACATGGTCATAAATAATTCCTAACTATTGTTGATGATTATTCTAGACATACTTGGGTGTTCTTATGCATTCCAAAGGGGAAACTAGAAATCTTTTATTGAATTTTGTGGTTTATGTTAAAAATCAATTCAACAAACTCATTAAGAACATTAGATCTGATAATGGCCCAAAATTCGAATATGTTGATTTGTATGATTGTTATGGCATCACACATCGAAAGACTTGTGTTGGAACCCCACAACAGAACTATGTTGTTGAAAGGAAATACCAACACATTCTAAATGTGGCTAGGAGCTTACTTTTCTGGTCAAAACTTCCTAAATGCTATTGGTCCTATGTTATTAACCATGTTGCCCATTTGATAAACAGAATGCTTTCTGTTGTTTTGAAAAATAAATCCCCCAATGAAGTGCTAAATCTAAAGCCTCCCATATATCTTGACTTAAAAACCTTTGGATGTTTATGCTTTGCCAACCTCTAATTTGAATAGAAACAAGCTTGACCCTAGAGTCAGGAAATTTGTTTTCATTGGTTTTAAGAATGACATAAAAAGTTACATTCTTCTTGATATTAAAACCAAGGAAATCTTCATAAGTAGAAATGTTTTGTTCTATCAAAATGTTTTCCCATGTAGCTCCCTTGAAAGTGACAAAAAAAGACTGAGTATCTTGTTGAAGACCTAAGATTTCTGAACAATCCCCAGATTAATGAAAGAGATGATCAAAATGGTTTTAGAAATTCTGCAGAACAAGATAGGAATGATGAAGGCACAAGTGATCTCAAAGCTGACAGAATGTTGGATAATGTTTCAACACCTGGACAAGATGACCATCAATCTGAAAACAAAGGAAGAGTTCAACATGACTCTGAAGTTGATGAACATAACAACATCAATGATGACATTCAAAATCTGAGATGATCTAGAAGAGACAGAAGAGCTCCTGATTACGTAAAGGACTATTAGGTTAATTGTTCCTTTACCATGAATAATTACTACAAATATGATAATGCTAATCATTCTAAGTCCGGTTATAAAAATTCTTACCCTATTGATTCTGTTGTTGCTTATAATAGCCTATCAAGAGACCACTTAAATTACACTATGGCTATTACTGCCAACCATGAACCTCAATCATATGTTGAAGCTAGCAAAAACAATAAATGGGTTTTCAAAATCAAATATAATGTTGATGGCACCATAGAAAGACATAAGGCTAGATTAGTTGCTAAGGGATACTCTTAACTCGAAGGAATAAATTATTTTGATATTTTTTCTCCTGTTTCTAAACTAACCATTGTGAGAATCATCCTAGCCCTTACAACTACTAAGGATTGACACTTACATAAACTTAATGTTGATAATGCCTTCCTACTTGGAGACCTAAATGAAGAAGTCTATATGACACCTCCACATGGGCTAAACATTCCTAAGCAATGGCAAGTTTATCGCCTAACTAAGTCTTTGTATGGCCTTAAACAAGCAAGCCGATAATGGTTTGCAAAGTTGTCATCCTTTCTTCTGAATCTTGGTTTTATTTAATCAAAATCTGACTATTCTTTATTTACTCATAAAACTACTAGTACTTTCACTGTTCTTCTTGTGTATGTAGATGATGTTATTCTGGCTGGAAACTCCATGGACATCATCAACAAAACCAAAACTCTCCTACATCAAACTTTCAAAATTAAAGATTTAGGAAAGCTAAAGTATTTCCTAGGCTTTGAAGTTGGCAAAACAAAGAAAGAGATTCATTTATGCCAAAGGAAATATGCCTTGGACATATTAGATGAGGCTGGAATGCTTAATAGCAAACCTTGTCAAACCCCTCTTATGAATAACACAAAGGTTCTTTTTAATGCTGACATGCCTGTACATAATGTTGAATCATATAGGCGCCTAATAGGGAAGCTTCTCTACCTTACTAACTCTAGACTAGATATTAATTATTTTGTTCACTCACTTAGCCAATTTGTGCAACCCCTACTGTACAACATCAACAAGCCACTCAACATATTCTGAGATATGTAAAGGCTGACCATGGTCATGGATTATTCTGTCCTAAAGACAATGAAACATAGATTAAAGGCTTTAGTGACTCTGACTGGGCCATTTGCTCTGAAACCAGACGCAACATCATTGGTTATTGTATTTTCCTAGGTAGTTCTCTAATCTCATGGAAATATAAGAAACACAACATTATTTTTAGGTCTTCTTTAGAAGCCAAATACATAACTCTAGCTACCACAACCTGTTAAATCAAATGGATCAACTACCTTTTTCAAGATCTACACATCTAACAAGCCACTCAGCGGTCTTTTTTTGTGACAATCAATCAGTTAGGCACATCGCTCAAAATCCTTCCTTTCACGAGCGAACGAAACACATTGACATTGACTGCCATGTGGTTTGTGAGTACCTCCAAAGTAATCTCTTTCGTCTCCTACTGATTTCCTCCAACGAATAACTTGTTTATGTCTTTACGAAGGCCCTTCACCATACCAATTTTAAGGTGAACATCAACAAGCTTAGGATGTTGAGCATTCACCACCCAATTTGAGGGGAGGGTATTAAAACCCTAAACCCTTTTAGGGTTTCCTTTTTCCCCTCCTTGATCTAAGGATAACTAACTTGGTCGGTTATCTAGGGTTTCCCATTTCCTTTTGCCCTCTCAAATTTGTTTATATAATAAGATATGAGATCCCATAAGCTTGTAACAAAACACAATAGTTTTGGTTGAAATGCACAGATTCTTACCTGGCTTTTTTTCGTTGCTCTTCCCTTAAATTTCCTCTCTGCCTTTCGTGCGCTTCTCCCAGCCTTGCGTTTTTCTCCATTGGGTTCTCTTTTGAGAACCATGAGCCACTCACAAAGGTTCTTCTCTGCCACAAAAGAGAGAGTCTTAGTACTTTATTAAAGCATCTTTTTGAAAACTCAAAAGAATGTTAGATTGAAATCAAGGCATGCAAAGAATAACTGAAAAAGGAGGAGGGCGAAACAACAAAATTCTAGATCATTGTCAAACATAACTAGGCCTTTCTCCTTCAAAACCATACTTTATTAAGCCAATAAGACATAGCCCAAAAGAAATAAAAACTCATTGATGGCCCGTGATGATAAGAGCTTGGGCCCATGTTCCACTGATGACTTTAATTCTTCTTGAATTTGTTTGGCCACGGCTAGGAGGTATGCCATAATAAGATGAGTTTTGAGACGATCAATAAGGCCAGCATGACCAACTTTAATTGCAAAAATCCACCAACATCCAATAATAGAATTTCAATATGGTAACATGATGAGCTCTAAAGTTCCATTGTTTTTAAAAGCATTTATTTCATCAAGCATGGTTAAATGGTAACCAGGCTAAGGCTTCACCTACAAATTTTGGAATTGACACAAAAGAAAAACATGAAAGGCAAGTATAACAAGGTGGACATAATCTATGGCAACTCAAAGTAGTTTAAAGGGAGAAGGATTATGGGTAGATCTTATACCTTTATGGAGGGCAATTAGAAGTTCAAACTCACTTATCGAAGTCGAAGGGGATGAAGGAATTGGTACTAGAGGTGGAGAATTCAAAAGTGCACTAGACACAATAGGAGGATCACATAAAATAGGGATAAGGATTACAATACGTAGACACACAAGAAGAAGGAGGCTTAAAGTAAGGGAAAACTCATTAAAGGTGACATATGCGAAAATGAAATAAGGGTTAAGAGAAGTAGAGAAGAATTTATATACTTTCTATAATCTAATGAATCACAAAAATAGACATTTGTGTGACCTAGGATGTAGTTTATCAAGTCCAAAGCTAATATTATAAGTAAAGCATGTATATCCAAAAACTTTAAGAGGCAAAGAATGTAGTGGTTAATGTGGAAATAAAATAAAATGTGGAATTTTGTTATTTGAGATCAAACATGGAATGCAATTTGTGAGATAACATGCATTAAGGACAACATCACTGCAAAATGCTAAGGAACCTTACTAACATTATCATTGTTTAGTTTGAACAAAAAATCCAAATTGATTTTTAATTTCATTGTAAAATCTTTGAAATATAGAAAACAAATCAAAGTGATTTTGAATTAAAAACAACCAAGTATATGTTGAATAATCATCAATAAAAGTATCAAAATATTGAAACCTTAAGTTTGTCTTAACACGACTTGGTCCTTAAACGTCAAAATGATCTAAGACAAAAGAAGATGAAACACATTATGAAAGAATTCTAGGGAAAGAACTACGAATGTGTTCTCCTAATTGACACGACTCATAATAAAATTAGATAACATAGACAAACTTAGGACGAATTATTGCATCTTGGCAAGCTAGGATAACCTAGTTTTGCATGCATGAGAAAGAGAATCCATTACTGAACCAACATGTTTTATATGTCTAGAGATACTAAAGACCACGAGACACATCCAATGTCAATTATTTGACCCAAAATCTAGTCATGTAAACATACATAATTTTTTGTAAAGGAGATAATACAATCAAGGGAATAAATGAGACAACTAAAAGATAATAAGTTAAATGGAGACTTGGAACATAAATAACATTATTAATGGATAGGAAAGGAAGAAAATGAACATTAACAACACCAAGTAAGGAGACTTGAGACCCATTAGCCATGGTAATAGAAGGCGAATAACTCAAAGTAGACATAAAAGAGAAAAAAAAAATATTACCAGTAATGTGATCTTTGACACCTAAATTTGGAACCCAAAGGTCATAAGAGTTTGAATGAGTGAAGCACACAAAATATGTGCCTATGTGTGCAATAAAAGTAGTGGAACTAAAGTTCTAATGATTTTTATACCATTTTGTGAAATTCAGTAAAGATAGTAGGTTGTCCTAAAGGATTATAGGACACAAGAGCAATAAAATAAGCCATAACTACTCGAAAAGAGTGAAAATAATTACTAGGATTGAAACAACCAAAAATAGTGACAAATATTCCAACGACACCTAATCATAACAAAAATGATTGATTTGGAAAAATGGTGTCGTTATGCTAAAAATAATAATTAAAAAAAATAACAACGACAAACTATGGATCCATTAGAGAGATAAAGAGTAACCCTAGCTTTGGGTACCATGTTAAAAGAAAAAGAAAGAAGCATATGATGAATCTAAAATGCGTGTTGAACACGTAGGATTATGCATTTATAAATAAGAAAATATAAAGAGATGAGCTTAAGGCCGTTATATTTAAAAGTAACACATTATATTGTAACTAACGATATTTAATCATATCTTAACAATAACTTACATATGCCTTTTAAAAAGACTAATGTTAAGTGTGTTCTAGCAAAGTCTAAAATTTGATCCAATATGAGAATTATATTAATAAGTGAACCATAGAGTAATAATAAATCGAGTAAGTTTATTTCAATCTAAGGCTTATATCTAAACATGTCACATCGTGTAAAAATGTAAATTAGCACATTTTTAATGTTTAATAATGATCACTTGTGTTTATTAAAGAGAAGGTTAATGTTAATATGCAATTAATTTTGAAGGAACCACTGGGGTTTTTAAATTTACAAAGCTAAAAACAAATGAAAAAAAGGCTAAATTCAAGGTCAATTGATTATTAACATTAATTTTTTCTTTAATAAACACAATTGACTATTATTAAAGAATATAAACATGATGCACTTCCCTAATCATTAATAAAGTTCCAAAAAAATTAATGGATTAATTTTTTTTTATTAAGATTGCCATTTTTTTCTTACTATACTAAAATGGTTATTTACTCTTTTACACTTATAGTAAACATTCACATCCAATTCTTTAAAGATAAAAAAAAGGAAAATGGAATTATCGATAATAGCAAAATTTCGTTAGTAAAAAAAAAGTACCAACTGTAAAGTGATATCCAAAAATTCGTCGGTAAAATATTCATTAGTAAATTTTATCGACAGGTTGGAAAAATTAGACTGATAACCAAAATTCGTCAATAGTTATCCATTGGTAATTATTGTGATGTGGTTATTCTTCATCTACCTTTCCAAACAAAACCTTTTAGTGTGTCTTCTTGCAACAACAAAATTGTAGACAATGAATTTATACCATTTTTGTTTCTCAACTTAGACCTCCTTTTACCACCTCTATTATCATTGGTAGACCATATACCCATTGCTACAAGGCAATTCACAGAAGTTCAAACTTGTCATTCAATTACTTCAAACTTGGAGTAGCTTGAACCTTCTCAAGAGAGAGGGTTCTCCTTTGTACAACAAGGTCTCCTTAAAGTGATCATGTGTCTCAAATAATTAACAAACCAACGGTCACGCCTGATCTCATCATCAATATGAATACAATATTTTCCAGATCTAGGAATCAATTTCTTGAACTCGTTTAACTTTTTATTATTTGCCTTTTCATTACTCATCTTGTATGAGTATAACGTTTGCTTCAAATATAGGCGATAACTTGGTCATACATACCCTATCGAGCTTTATCCAAAGTCCAACTATAGTCTTCTTCTTTAAGACATGCCTTAACACCTTATTTCCAAGTCTTTGAACAATTGCGAAATTAGCCTTATCTAACAACATTTTTTGTTCTTCTTTGCCATTGATGCATCAAACCTAGATTGACCTTGTATATCTTCGAAGAGGCCTTGTTGAACCAAAAGAGCATACATCTTCATCATAATCCAAAACCATTCAGACTAGTGAATTTCTCAACTCATACTTTGTGAAAGTCATGATGATTGAATTCCATGCTTACCACACTAGTTTGTATTGGAATAATTCATAAAATCACTCAAAAATGTCTTACCACACAAATGTGATAAAAATTAAAGATTACACTGGAAATAATAGAAGGTAAACAGAAAAAGAGGGATAAAAATAAAGTATTAACAAACTCATTTGGAAATCACGTCTTCTTATAACAAAACTAAAAAGACACTAGACGATCTCATCAAATGATCTTAACATAGCACACAATCCTTAATAGACATTGTAAAACTAGTCGTCACCTTATTTGTCCTATTGTATATAAACACAGAACTGTCTAAAGCGTTTTAGACTATATAAAAACCTTTTATCTTCTATACAAGATTTTGATTAGTTAATTCTTCACACATATCATCATTCTCTATCACTTGCTCATTATTTATTGACTTTTTAGTGTTTCTGTATCTTCTTTTATATTTATATTTACGCTTATATAAAAGTGATTCAAATTAGAGTTACCAAATTATTTTAAACACTACAAGAGTTCAAGTAGTCAGAGTCGAAATATTAGTGTCCGCTTTATCTTGCATGTTATTAGAGTAAAAAAACCGACGAACAAAAGACAAAAAATAAAATGCCAAGCTTAGCATGGGTTGTGCAACTTTAGATAATCACCCTTACCATCTCTTGAGGGATGCTAGCTTCTCAATATTAAAAGAAAAAAAATATTAAAAGAAAAACATATTTCATAGCAACGATCGGGGAACATAATTGTATTTTAGACTAGTGTCACTTAAGGGATGCTTTGATCTTATTTTTTAAAAAGAATGAAAAAATCTATATTTAGATGCATTTAATAGTGTCAATTAGCCAACACAAGTTAGTAAAAGTAAAAAAGAAAATTTAATTTTTTGGAGATGGTTTGGAATGAGTTAAAAAATTTTTTTATAGAAGATAAAGTGGGTTGATCGACGCTTTTACCTTATTTTTAAAAAATAATGGAAATAAACTACATTAAGATGGTAGGGAGAGCTAGGGAACACAATCAATAGCGTCAGCTAGGCAACGCAAGTTAATAAAAATTATGTTTGTGGAGATGGCTTAGCCTAAGTTAATAAAATATTATTATATAGAGATAGAGTGGGTTGACCGACGCTTAAAGAAGTAGGTGGGAAGTTGGCATAAATCTTAACTTTACCAATTGTCTCATTTTAACTTTACCAATTTATCATTTTAACTTTACTAATTTTAAGTCCATTTATGTTTTCAATCTCACGTGCTCAGAGTCTCTTTCTATTTTTATTTTGCTTCATCTCCATTTTCATTTTGAGTCCCTCCCCCCATAGATTTTCAATCTCTTTCTTCTTGGATAGGCGCTCAACCCAAACACACTTTGGCCCTCGTGAGCTACCGTAGTATCAAAGTGAATGGTAGTTACTGAACAACGGTGGGATCAACCTTGAAGACATGGTGTAGTTGTCGATTGTTGGGCCTTGAAGATTCAGTGGGTTCATATTCGTGTTCTCTTCGGTGTTGGAGGTGGGTAGTGGACACTAAAAGGGAGACAATGGCTTTAATATTTTTCTCGCGTTCTCTGTGAAATGAGTTAGTGAGTTCCAATCCCTTATTTTTGAATATATTTATCATTTAAAGAAATTGGTTTCCCAACTGATTGAACAACTGTTTGGGAGTTGTTTGGTAGCTATTTTCCCAATTGAGTACCTTGTTTAGCAGCTTTTTTATCTACCCAACTAAAGGCGAGGTGGTGGGAGGCCAATTGAAGAAAAAAGGGTTGTTGTAGTGTCGAAGTGGTGGCCCTTCAGTGTTGGAGTGGTGGTGGTGGTGTAGACCACAAAGGTAAGGGAGTTGGTCCTTTTTTGTGGCATTACAATGTTCTGTAATTCAGCTTAGGTAACTTCACAAATCCCACATATATATATATATATATATATATATATATTCATATGATTATTTATCATGTAATGTGTTTATTTATTAATGTTAATATATATGTGTATGGTTTATTTTTTATATATGTATCTCGAAATCTCTTTTTTATTTTT
>Ga0099823_1006654_pt1 | contig 11684 bp, 8 predicted proteins | sample CowpearedBW_FD_76831 | JGI IMG/M metagenome (GOLD analysis project Ga0099823, IMG submission 76831) | Root nodule microbial communities of legume samples collected from California, USA - Cow pea red BW | ecosystem: Host-associated > Plants > Roots > Nodule | place: USA: California | collected... | reverse complement strand
TAAAAATAAAAGTATAAATTAACAGAAAACCAACAAAAAAATTAGTGTTAAACATCTAAAAATGTTATAAAAAAAATAATTAAAGTGTCAATTTGAGATTTAATTGAATTTTTTTTAGTAAAGACCTTAAAATTTTCAAAGTCCTTGTTTTATAATAGTAAGTTATTGTCTAAAAATTTTAAAAAAGACATTTTTGTTATTATAAAATTTATTATGTATATTTATATTATTTTAATTACTGTATTTAATTATTTTATCTTTCAATATAAAAATAATGATACCATTCTCCATTTTTTTATCCCAAAATAATTACTAAAATTTTATTTTCTCCATGTTTCAAGATATGTCCCAACTTTATGCATACACTTTATAAATAGAAAAAAAAAAAACTATTAATTCTTCTCTCTGCAACTTTTTTCTCTTCCCCCATTGTAACTCTTTGGTAGTGACAGGAATGGTCTTGACACCGGTTATTGAATGTGGTGGGCGTAGTCAATTTTACATGAGTTTGTAAAGTGTAAAGATAAAATTGGTACCTATTTAAAAACAAATATAAAGTACAATTTTATTAAAGAAAATGTATTTAATCTTTTATTTATATAAAATAATTTTAAAAAATAATAGTATAAAAAATGTTTTTAGTGATAAAGTTAACCTACATTTCTCATGTATCAAAATGAACTTGATTTTTCTAATGCCTAATGTTTTGATTTTCTATTGGGGAGCCTATTTTGGAATTAAATTAATAATTTGCATTCATAGCATCTTATAACTTTTTTGTTGACTAAATATTAAAATATTACATTAATTCATCATGTAATTAACTTTTACATGTGATCTTTTTATAAGAGATGTCGTGAGAGTTTATAGATTACACGTCATCATTTAAACAAATTATCTTCTCCTATATTCAATAATTTTACATCATGTAAAAATTGATGTTAAAGTTAAACATAGATTAAATATTTTGTTATCTTTCAAATTCCGAAGACTTATTATAAAGAAAAAAAAAGTATATATATATATATATATATATATATATATATATATATATATATAAAAATTTTAAAATAAACAATATAGGATGTGGTGATTGACTTTAACCGTATTTTCTTAATAATATTAAGATCAAAATAATGGTGATCGAAGAATAACATATTATACTATTATTCAAACTTTAATTTCGTTAACATAATACCTTTAAGATAATTTGCTATATTCGAGGTATTGTAAACTTAAAAATGTAAATAATTGAGAAGAAAAAGTGGTGTTTAAATTATCTTTAGTAAGCTTCTAAACATGTGTAGTGTAGCCATTATATATACCGAAATCATTATATGCAATGAAACCATTGTTTGTATCGAACTCCATTTAAATATAAAAAACTATTGTTAATTCTTAAAAAATACTAATACTTTATACTAAATAATTATTTTGTTTTTTGAGAACCTTTTTTTATTTTCCCCCTTTCTAAGAGCACTCTCTGCCAACACACACTGATATTATGCTCCACTCACCTACACCTCTCTGCTGCACAAATTCTCCTCCTTCTCTCTAACCACCAAAGAAGTTCAGATTCCCAATTCAGTCCCTAAATCTTGTTTTCATTCTTTCAGCAACAACAACACAACCTGAGATCACCACAGAACCTCCTCCCCAAGCTGTTCGATCCATCCTTACGCGTAAGTTGAATTTCAATTTCCTCAGTTCACCTTCCTTCTTTCTGAATTTAGGGTCTTTAAATGGTTGGGTCGAAATTAGGGAATATACTCATGTCTAGAATTCCCTTTCAGCTCCTTAAGTGCTGTAATGGTACCGTTCTTCTGTTGAAAGCTGATCTTGCTTGGGCTTTGTTGTGGGAAGGTAAGGGAAGCTAACCCTTTCTTTAAATTTCCTAGATAATCCATGAAAAAGCTTGAATTGCATGTTTGATTTATGGATTTGGCGTTTGAAATTGTGTGAATCGATGAGTAATTGAATGGTGCTAAAGGAAAACTGGTTTGTTGTATGAAGAAACAGATTCGTGACCTGATATTTTCGCCTAGGCGAGTAACGCTCGCCTGAGCGAAAATGCCATGAAACGCACCCCTGTTCCTGCGCGAAGTCTCGCCTAGGCGAGTTGGGGTCGCCTGAGCGAGATAACGATCTCGCCTGGGCGAACCAACCTAGCATGAGCGAGGGTTCGCCCAGTGTTCTCTTTTTGCCACTGTTAGTGTCTCGCCTAGGCGAGACTGACTTGCCTGAGCGAGATAACCCCTCGCCTAGGCTAGACTTTCTAGCCTGAGCGAGAGGTACTGCAGTAGTAGTGCTTCAAACCTGTTTTCCTTGGTAAAAATATATGTTTTAAAGCATCTTTGTGCAATTTAGACTCTGTATGATTGGAATGCTACCATTTATGTATTGAATGATTTAATTGGATGTTTATAAGTATGAAGAGATGAAGTTTGAATGGAATTTCAAGGGGAAAATCCAAGTGGAAATTGTAGTGTGTGTAAGGATGCAAGGAATCTATAATGGTTGGTATCCTGAAACTCCAATAATCATTCAAGCTCAGATAGAGTATAATGGATTATGTCGTGAGGAGTAGCAGGAGGTCCTCGTCGTCGGACTCGATCAAGTTAGGGGACTTACCCTGGGAACGGTCGGGTGAATACCCCTTGTGTCCAGACTCTGCAGAGTTTGGGAACCGTTACAGGCGCAAGCCACCAAGAGCTCCAACGTCTCTTACACAATCCGGATATTGAGTCTATGATTTATGATTGAATTGTATGTTATAAATGACATTTAAAATTTGTGAAGTGCATTGATGTTGTTTCTTTCTGTTAGCTTACCCTTCTTGTTGTGTTGTCTGCTTTTGCATATTACCTTTTGCAATGATCACCTATGTTTGGTGGGAGCAGAGAGGAAACCAGATGGAGATACCCCTCGTGAGTAGGAGTGGAGCCTAACAAGGAGTGCCAATTGTAGTTAGATTCCCGTTGTATATTTTGAGGTTTTGGGTGTAGTTTAGTGTTCTTCGTACCTATTCTTACATGGTGTATGTATGTGGTATGGACGTAGTAGCGTGGAGGACTGTACTAGATACTTATACTTTGGGCGTAAGGCCATTACCTCACTATCTACTATGTTTAATCACGATATAATGTTTTGTTTGATAGTATGACAGACTATTAAATGGGATGTTACAGTTTTTGTCAATATTAATACTTTTTCTAATTGATAAAACCTCTTATTTTTAACTTACATTGTTCACAACTATTTATATTAACATTCACCAAAATTATTAGTGTTGTCTTTTTTAGTATTTTCTTTTGTTGTCCTTTTATTAATATCAATTGAAAGATATTTTTCATTTGATATTAATAACATAATTATAATTAATATTGGTTTAAAAAATTCCAAATCTTCACTAAAAAAAATATAAAATAAATTATTAAGAAAGAATAACATTGACATCTGTGATAAAGAAGCACAATAAACACTAATAACAATTAAAATTAACATATATCAATTAATAATTTATAGTTTACATTTGTCAAATAGTCAGAAAAATAAAAATAATCAACATTTTATTTTTTATTTATTTAAATAAAAAAGTATTTTTTATCAAAATATTAATAAACAGAATTTAATCAATATCAATTGAAAATTAATTATAACAATAATGTTAAGGTTTTAGCCAAGTCAATAACTTTTAAAAACATTAAAAATCTATATAAATACATTTAATAATAAAAATGATTTAAAATTGTTGTGTTTTAAAATAAAATTTGAAATGATTTGATTTTAAACAATCTAATTATTTTTATAAAATTGTAAAATTTAAAAACTTTAAAAACTTATCGAAATATTATATTTTACGATAAAACATTTAAAATTCTGCATGTATGTAAAATTCACAAAAATAAAATTTCAATTTTCCCGATATATAACCTCCATGGCCAAGACTCATCCACCGTTCAACAAATCCAAATTTTGACAACAATCCTCGTCTAACATAGGGCAACAACGATGATGTTATGGAACCCACAGGTGAGTTCAGTAATAATGGGCTGTTAAACAGTCCATGAGTGTGGCCCATGATGTACAAGTTTATCTCTTTTTTCAATGTCTATTTTATATCTCACTGTTTACCAATTTTGTATCACTGATATTGGACAGGGTAGAAAATCCTACACCCATGATTTATGTTGATACCAAATTTTGCCATCGAATTTTTATCTTTTTTCAGTGTCCACACAACTTGTTTTCTTCTTCTTGTCATCATATATTTATATCCCAACTAGTTATGTAAACTTAAAGAGTATTTTTGTTAAGATCAGACAGAATCATAGGAATGAGAATCTGAACAAATCTTTATGCCCCGTCCATGTCAAATTAGATACTTTTGTTGATTTATTATATACCAAAGTTAAAAAACATCAAAATCTCATCTTAAAATTGCAAATTAAAGCCCCGAACGAAGGAAGAGTAGTGTGATTAAACTCTTTCCGGAAAAAGAAATAAAGTATTTTTTTTAAATAAAATAATAAAAGGGATAATTTAATAAACTGACCAATACCGTGCGCGCTTTCCTTTTTCGTTGCTTAGCAGCCTCATTAAGTAAAACGTGAATTCAGGCAAATATCTGAATAATTTAATGAAAAGGAAAGGAAAAAAGAAAGATTATTAAAAGACGAGTTCAATCGAACGTTGTTTTGTGTCTTGAAACAGATTTTTACGAACTGTAGAGAGGAGAAAAAAAAAAAGAAGAAAAAAAAGACATCGTGGATTGGGTAAAGAGTGGCTAAATAAGCTGCGGAGACAAGGGGGAAGAAAAACCTGGTGTATGAGAAAACAAAATGAGGTCGGAATGAAATTGAAATGCGGGCGAAATGCAAATTGGGGCGAAATGAAATGCTTATTAAATTAAATTCACGCGTAGGAGTCATGAAATCCGTGTAGTAGTCATCGTCGTGGATGTAGAGAGAGAAAGCAGAGAGAGAAACACAAAGCTTTTTTTTTTTCTTCTCGTTGTTGCTCTTGTTGGAGAGAGAGAGAGAGAGAGTGAATCTTGGAGAGATAAGCGCCTGCTCCTTCGGCATTTCCGTCAGACAAAGTTAACACTTCGAAGACCGACGCTGCTATTATTAATCAATTCAATTGAATTCGCCTCTTCACCATTTCCTATTCTAGATGAACACTGCCAAGGTAATGAATCAGTGAATCACGATGACGATGATGATGATAATTTCGTAACTCACTCTATCTCAGTTACTTCAATTGTGATGATGATGATTGTTGTTATTGTGGTGTGCGGTTGCAGATTTTGATTGGAAGTGGAATTTGAAGGTGAAGCAGAATGGGTGAAAATGAAGAAGCCACCAATGACATGATGCAGAGGCTTCACTGTTCTTCTTCGTTTCTGAAGCAGCCGTTGAACATGGAGCAACTCAGCATCCCGCAGTTCAATCCCTCGCAAATGCGCGCCAGGCATCAGCATCAGCATCAGTTCGACGGTGGGAACAGTAACAAGCGCGCGGGTATACCACCTTCGCACCCGCACCAGATCCCGCCCATTTCGCCCTACTCTCAGATCCCGGTGACGCGTCAGCAGCAAATGGGGTCGCACAACATTTCCCCTACACCCACCCACACGCGATCACTCTCGCAACCTTCCTTCTTCTCCCTCGATTCCCTTCCTCCTCTCAGCCCTTCCCCCTTCCGAGACTCCTCCTCTACGTCCGTCTCAGAAGCTGCTGACGTGTCCATGGAAGATCGTGACGTCACTTCTCATTCTCTCTTGCCACCCTCGCCTTTCGCCAGAACACTCAACACCTCAACCAACAGCAATTTACCTTTACCCCCTCGCAAAGCGCACAGACGCTCTAACAGTGATATTCCGTTTGGGTTTTCCACCGTTTTGCAATCTTCGCCACCGCTTATTCCTCTCCGGGGCAGAGAAAACCCCGTTTTGGCGAAACCTGCTCAGTTGGTCAAAAGAGAAACACCGTGGGACAGGGGTGTTGACCACAGTAATGTAGAGGGATCCGGGGAGAAGAAATCCCCGGAAGGGGAAGTTGTGGATGATCTTTTCTCTGCTTACATGAATTTAGATAGCTTTGATGCGTTGAACTCTTCTGGAACCGATGACAAAAACGGGACTGAAAACCGTGATGATTTGGATAGTAGAGCGAGTGGGACCAAGACTAATGGTGGTGACAGCAGCGATAATGAAGCTGAGAGCAGTGTTAATGAGAGTGGGGATGGTGCGGTGAGGCAGGGAGGGAGTGAGAAGAGGGAAGGGATGAAGAGGAGTGCGGGTGGGGAGATTGCACCCACCACCAGGCACTATAGGAGTGTGTCCATGGATAGTTTCATTTCGAAGTTGAACTTTGGTGATGAGTCGCCGAAGCTGCCACCGTCGCCGGGGCCGAGAACTGGTTTGCTTTCGCCTGCTGGTGGAGTTGATGGCAATTCATCGGCCTTCAGCTTGGAGTTTGGAAATGGGGAGTTTAGTGGGCCTGAATTGAAGAAAATTATGGCCAATGAAAAACTTGCTGAGATTGCCCTGACCGATCCAAAGCGTGCAAAAAGGTGTTGATGTTGAACCATTACCTAGTAAACATACTAACATAAATGGTCCATGTCACCAGTTGACTGATTGATTAGGTTTTGGGGTGATTTTCAGGATTTTGGCCAACCGGCAATCGGCTGCACGGTCCAAAGAGCGGAAGATGCGGTACATATCAGAGCTTGAACATAAGGTTCAGACACTTCAGACGGAAGCCACCACACTATCTGCACAACTTACTCTTTTACAGGTGGGAGCCTAACCTGTTTTTCTTGGTAATTTAATGATTAGTGCTGTCACCATCATGGCTTTACTTTCTAATTTGATTCAATTCGTCCTAATTATGTGAACGCAGAGAGATTCTGCTGGACTCACCAACCAGAATAGCGAGTTGAAGTTTCGCCTTCAATCCATGGAACAACAAGCAAAGCTCCGAGATGGTATTGCTGCTCTTTTATTCGTAGTTTTACAATTTTTCTCTCTATTTTGTTTTATTGATCTGTGCTAGGTGTCAGTAGTTAATTTTTCACTTGTAGTATTGGTTGATCTAGTCTTCACATTTGAGATTATATTTCATCTCAACGTGCATTGTGAATACTTCTTGCGAAAGAGTGCGAGAGTAGGGGTGAAAGGATTCAGCAGATGGCTTGTGGAGTGGAATCAACATGCAATTGACAATAAAATAGACAGTAGTGTATAGATGTATAGAAGTCGTTCGCGTAGCTCCTTCAAGTTGTTGGGTAGATTTGATTCTCAATCTAATTTGGGGTTTTAGTTTACGTTAGATACTCAATTTTATTTTCTTCCAGTAAATTTTGTGCATGAAGACCAGGCCTTTACATGATCTCATTCTGTTACTACTACTTCCGGTGACTGGTTTTATTGTTAGTAATATTTTTATAACAATCTATCATGACTTTTCACTCAACTGTTTAAACTCTTAGGCGGCGAGTTGGTTCTTGATATGATACCATGACTTACTATCCAGCGGTTTGGAGTCTCATTCTTGTCACTCTCGTTAAAGGGGATTCCTGGGCAAGGTCGTATATAAAAATCATTCATCAGCCTTCGTCAACTATCTTTTTCGGGATAATAATTAGTTCATTTCAGATCCATTTATTACATTTTCTCAAATTAGGGGAACTTTATGGCTCGGATACTGTGCTAATAATGCTCTAATTATTTTAAATGCATCATCTAATCATTTTTCTAACAATAATAGGCCACTGAATCCGAAATGCTTTATATTCATCGTATTATGGTCTTTCTAGTGAACAACTCGGTTGAAGTGCTTTCAAAGTAAATGGAATTATAGGAATGCCATGTAGGAATTATATAGTAGGATGCGGAGGAGATGACCGATTCTTTGCTGATAAGTGACCTACTCAGTTATTTATGTCCAAATTTCGCGGGGCAGTTGAGAAATGCTGTGTGAGCCATAACAAAGTCAATTACGTTCTCTTTACACAACATATTTGTTGAAGTTAACATGAGTATTATTGAAGCAATCCACATTTTAGGATTTGCCTGATATGCACTCATCAGGCTGGATAAGAATGTGCTTCTGCATTCCTTTGCATAGAAGCTCATTATGTAAATTTCTTGCAAGAATGACAGTTTTTGAAAGTGACACGTCTTCATTAGTGTGCTTTGGTTTGGAAACTAACAGAATCATCCATTGATTGCTTCTGATTAATTCCTAACCCTCTATTTTCTTTTAATAGCTCTAAATGAGGCCCTTACTGCTGAGGTTCAAAGACTAAAGCTTGCTACAGCTGAACTGAGTGGCGATTCACATGGTTCTAGCTGTTTGATTCCCCAGCATTCTGTGAACCCTCTGATGTTCCAGCAGCAGCAGCCTCCCACTGCATCCCAACAAAACATTCATCTTCAACATCAACAGCAACAGCAGCAGCAGCACCACCAGAATGGTAATGGCAACTCCAATTCCGACATAAAACAATAGTGTGGGAAGGAGTTCCTGTAGCTGGATGGTTGGTTCGTTATATATTCGCTGCTGTTTAATTGCACTCATTTTCGCATATTTACAGAAAGTTTTCCTTAATTGTCATGGTATGAAGTTTGATTCCCATTACCTGTCCAACTCGGACAGAAAGTTCATATACAAGTTCTAATTCCTGTCCTATATCTGAATTATAGAGCATATTTAATTTCAGTATATATAATATATATATTATTAAATTGTAAGCATTATTTGGACATGATTTGTTTTATGATGACATTTAGAAACACTGTTCAGACTTTCTTTTTGTAAAGAATGATCATTATGTCATGGATCTGTTCTAGTTTTTTATGGCGTTCGGAGTAAGTTAATCTAGATGGTTCAATTTATCATCTGGAAGTCAAAATCAATGATTCAAGAATGAGGCCTCACCGACATCTTTCCATGGAATCTACACTGTGCAATATCCTGATTAAAATGTTATACCATAACTTGATATTTGCGCAATTATGGATATTATAAGAAAGTTTAATCGGCAAACATAAATTTTGGGAGATTTTACAATATCTCTGGACAAGCATAGGTTCGGTTGATTTACCAAAACCCGTGTTATGAAATTGGACATATTATGTTTGTCTTATGATTGATTCTGAGAAAACCAATGAGACACAATATGTAATCCATCAATTATGAAGTAAGGACAAAATCTTTTCTCTTACTCAATAAATCACGAGACGGTCTTTTATTTCAAATATAAAATGCTTAGAAGATAATATTTTTATTGTACGATAATGATATGCATTTGTGTCTATGTCTTTTATCATGTTATTTTATTTTCATGAGTTTTCACTTTATTTTTTGTATTAAATTTAATTATATATTTTTAAGTAAAATAATTTAATTTTGAAATTTAAAACCTAAAACAACACGTCAAATTATGATGTCATAATAGGTTTCACCTTCTACATTTGTACTCACTTTTATTTTGTCAAATCTCTAACTTCTCTTTTATAATTAAAAATAAAAATAGAAATGTAATTTGTGTAAACCATGAGAGAATTTCGTCATATAGTATTATTATTATTATAATAATAATAATAATAATTATTATTATTATTATTATATTATACTACTATTAACTAATTAATGTGTTATATTAAAAGAGCCTTGTAGTGAATTTTTTTCATCATTTTACTTGTGATTCATCTATTATCAACTAAACAATGCATGTAATGAAAAACTGTCTCATAATTTAAGTATCTTTGTTGTACTACTTTTCTGTATCGTTTCATAGTTTGAATCAAATTAACTTTTGAAAACTATCTATTTAAAACGTTCAGAACTATACAAATTATAAACTTTTCTCGATAGATATTTTTATATACACAAAAGAAATTAGTGTATGAGTGTACTTTTCTAAATATTAACGTGCTGCTGATAAAAAAAAAATTACGTGCAACATTGCGATCTAACGTAATATTTTAGTAATAGAAATGGATGGGAACAAAAAAAATTTCAATAGTTCTAATTAATTTTGTAAAAATTGGCTAAGCTTGTTTCATTATTGAACTTGATTTTCTAAAAGTTTGATTTGATATATAAGTCTATTTAAAGATTTTTTTTTAAATAGGTTAATCAACTAAAAGACTAAGGAAAAAAAATCTATGTAGAACAAATTGTTGATATTAAATGTACTTTTAAACCGGAGACGAATATATAATAACATTAAACTAAAACAAATTATAAAACAGAAATTTGCCCACGTGTATGTGTAATAATAATAATAATAATAATAAAATACAAACAAATGAGTTTATAAAATAAATATTACATAAAGTATTTCAAAATATTAAAAAGTAAAAATCCTTATATATACAATACATTTACAGAACAATATCTATATTTATCTTTGTATTTGCCCTGAAATATGTTTCTCACGTTTTAAAATACGTTAATCACAACACAAATATCAAAATAAACATGATACTAAGTTAAGAAAACAATCACTTTCATTAAGAAAACAATCACTTTCAATAAAACCAGTATTATCTACACATACATTAAACTCTATATTAAAAATCCATTCATATAAAGCTTTAACCTACATTAATTATAGTTTCCAATATATAATATTTCTCTAAACTTAAATCATTCCATTTAACAAAAGTATAACTATGCTAGATCAATTCATCAAATAAAACCAGATTAAAATTTTAAAGAGAGTTAACTTTTTATACTTAAAATAACTTAAAAAACGAGGAATCTAATTTTGAAAAAGATACCAATCGAAACAATTTATTATGTGTGGCTTGTGTTGGTTATAACTTATATATCTTATGAGCTGAAGCTGTATGTCATTGACTTTGTTTTGCTAATTAAGAGGCAAAAATCAAGGGAAAAGAACAATAAAAAATTCAGAAACCTAGCCCAAGTCTCAATCAACAACCTAGTTTGACACTGTATTGGTTTTTTCATTTTAAATCATAGACATACCAATTAATATTTGGGATTGTATTATGTATTCATAAGTCAGGATGGCCGAGTGGTCTAAGGCGCCAGACTCAAGTTCTGGTCTTCGAAAGAGGGCGTGGGTTCAAATCCCACTTCTGACATTTTTTTTCTTTTTTTACATTTTTTTCTACTTGTGTTTTATTAATAAAGGGTTTGGTCTGGACTCTGAATTCAAATTGGGCTGCTTACGGATTTGTTGGCCTATTGGGCTATGAGCAGGAACTCAGTCTCAGCCCATTGAGCGAACTAGTCACCCTCTCTTTTCGGTCCTACCTCGGCTAGGGTTCCATAATCGTAATTGTGAAGCACTGTTTTCTTCATCATCTGCGTTCGGAGTAGTAACCTTCCATCGTTCATTTCTTCTCTCTTCCACCACACCTGCGCCGACATCACTCAATCTAATGGCACCTCCTCCAGGACCTTATTCCGGTGCCAGCACCCTAGCTTTGGTATGCCGCCAATTACCGTTTTCTCTTCTTTTCTCGTGAATACGAGTTACTAAATTCAGTGACAACATTTTTGCTGATTTTCTCTAAAACCTAATTCATTGGTAGGTCGCTAGAGCTTCCGCTTTCTCCTTCGGTGTTGTTTACGGAAGCATCAAGCTTAAGTACCTTAAGGTATTTAACGAATCTCTCTTCTTTTTTTTTTTTTTTT
>Ga0099823_1006653_pt1 | contig 11684 bp, 7 predicted proteins | sample CowpearedBW_FD_76831 | JGI IMG/M metagenome (GOLD analysis project Ga0099823, IMG submission 76831) | Root nodule microbial communities of legume samples collected from California, USA - Cow pea red BW | ecosystem: Host-associated > Plants > Roots > Nodule | place: USA: California | collected... | reverse complement strand
TATATATATATATATATATTATTTTAAAAAAAAAGCTCTTCATTTTATCTCTTCATTTATTCTACTTAAAACAAGCACACATAATAGTAGAATTCAGAAAAATATGACTATCATTCGTTATTATATCATGATACCAAACCATGATACCATTTTAGATAAGCCCTTCATACCTCATCAATTTGATTTGGTGAGTATTGTGAAATTCCTGGATCGCGTTCTAATGAATTTTTAAATTCATTATATGTGACTCTAGGAACTTTAGAGATTTGTTTTTCATTGTCTTTAATTCTTGGTTCTCATGAAATTTCTCAAGTTTAGTTAACGTAGATGCAATTTTTGTTCATCTTTATCACAAACTTTCCTCCTTCAAAAAAAAGAATTAATTCTTTTACTCTTTATCATTACATTATAAATCAATGTTTACATTACATTTTTTATTTTATTTTTTATTATTATTTTCCATAATATAAACTTAATAAATAATATATAATTATAATTTAAAAATATATATAAAAAAATCCAAAAAATTTTAGGGGAGCCATGGCTCCCTCCTGTCCCTTTGATGTTCGGCTGGTGGTAGTGGGCCAACAACAAAATTAGCTTGCTAACAATTGTAATACAAATTGGAGGAGTTCACCAAACACACCTTATAGTCATTTGCATCAATCTAATCAACCAAAGCCTCCTTATCAATATCAAGTACAACCTAGAAACCAAGGAAGCAAGATGTCTACTTGGGAGAGTGCTCTGGAGAAGCTAACGGTTCAAACCTCAACATTTGTGGAGCAGACTTCTAATTTCATGAATGAGACAAGGACTAATTTCAAGAACCAGGAAGCTTCAATCCGGAAGTTGGAGAATCAAATTGGTCAACTTTCACGATAAATCTCAGAGAGATCTTCTAGAACATTCCCCAGTGACACCATTCCCAACCCAAAGGAACAATGTAAGGCAATTCAATTGAGGAGTGGGAGGTTGGTAAAAATGAGAAAAGAAAGTGATATGGGTAGTGGGAAAAATAAATGAAAAGATGAGATTGTGAAAGACAGTGAAAAAAATGAGCAAAAAAATTGTGAGGGGAAGAATGAGGGAGATAAAAGTCAAGAGAGTGAAAAGGGTAAAATGAGAGAATATGTTCCTACTATTCCATTTCCTTAAAGGTTGAAGAAGAAAGATCGGGAGAAACAATTTACAAAATTTCTTAATGTCTTTAAGAAGCTACACATTAATATCCCATTTGTGGAAGCATTGGAGAAAATGCCAAGCTATGCTAGATTTATGAAGGACTTGTTGTTTAGGAAAAGGAAGCTTCAACAAGATGAAACCATAATGTTCACAATGGAGTGTAGTGCATTAATTAAGCAAAATTTACCTCCTAAGTTGAAGGATCTAGGAAGCTTTGTGATTCCATGTGAGATTGGAAATATAGTGGTAAGCAAGGCATTGTGTGATCTTGGAGCAAGCATCAATTTGATGCCTTTGTCCATTTTTAAAAGGTTGGTATTGGAGAAATGAAGCCTACTATGATAACTCTCCAATTAGTAGATCATTCAATGACTTATCCTTATGGAGTAGTGGAGGATGTCTTAGTAAATGTTGATAAATTTATCTTTCTAGTGGATTTTGTTGTCCTTGACATAGAAGAAGATGCTAAAGTACCAATTATATTGGGAAGACTATTTTTAGCCACGGGAAGAGCATTGATAGATGTACAACAACGTGAATTGATGTTAAGAGTAGTTGATGCCAAAGTCACCTTCTCCATAAATGAAGCAATAAAGCACAAGGTATGCATAAAGGATTGTTTTCGGGCTGAAATAATTGAGTCTTCTATGTTAGAGAAAATGGATAATCATGTGAGGAAAAGTCCAAAAGAGCGAACTTTGTTATCCATAATCCAAGCAAAGGAGTTGAGTGAAGAAGTGAGTGATGAAGAGGTGGTACAGTGTACACATCAACTAGAAGTTCTCAAGCCATTATTCAATTCTACAAGAATAATAAAAGACCTTAACAAGAGTGAAAGTGGAAGTGAAGAGACATCCAAGGATGTCAAGCCATGATTAATCCATTGGATTCTCTTAATGCAAGAGTTTAACATGGAAATCCGAGATAAACAAGGGAAGCAACATTTGATAACCGACCACCTTTCAAAATTGACGTTTAATGAGGATGACCATAATGTTCAACCTATTTTAGCGATTTTTCTAGATGTGAAATTGCTAGTCATTAATACTTTGTTATGGGTTTCAGACTTTGCCTTTTAAAGCAGCAACATTGTCACTTCACAAGCAAAGCTACTTTCAATGTCGACAACAATGCACCGATTCCACCACCGATAATTTTATGAGTTTTATCCCTTTTATTCTTAGTTATTTTGTTTATTTTGAGGACAACATAAACATTTAAGCCTAGGAGGGTCAATTGCTTGTCATTTTGTTTGCATGTCATTTTGTTGTTGCATTTGTATAGCATACACATCATCTTGACTCAAGTCTAAGTTTATTCAATTATATTTTGTGAAGCACATTGAATAATTGTTGGAAAACTCACACACTACACAAGAAGTCTTGACACTTGGCACTTAAGGAAGATAAATTTTGAGTGATATACTTAAAAGTTCTTTTTAGGTTTCTAAGGTGACACTCACTAATTTGGTTAGTGGAGAAATGTCTGTCAATTTCAGAAAAAAAAGGAGAATAATAGTAATAATAAGAATAAGTGAAAGGGACATCCCTTTGAGATTGTGTGTTACTGGGAAAAGATGCACTCCTTTGAAACCGGGTGTGGTAAGGGCAAAGCATTTGAGTGGAGGATCCATGCTTAGTTAACATGTAAGTGTTTTCTAGGCTAGAAATCTAAGAAGAAATCTTTTGTTAAGATAACTTAAAAAATCAAAGATTATCCTCCTTAATGTCTCGTGCCTTTGTACATTTAAGAAATTGCACTTAGGGACCCAACAAATGTGGAATGTGTGCGTCTAAAATATCATTAGGTGAATTTGGATTTAAGATTAGATTCTAACTCATTATTCTGGTTGCATTTCAATTCTTTTTCATTACATTTTCTTTGCTAGGGGACAAGCAAAACTCTAAGCTTCGGAGAAATTTATGAGCAAATAAAATATATATGTATTTATGCATTAGTTTAGGTCATTTTTATTCATTTGTGCATTATTAGACTAATTTCATCATGCATTATATTGTTTCAGATTATACATTTGGGGTTTGTGCATTGTTTGTGTAAACAGGCTTGAAAGGAGTTAGCTAGATTCAAAACAACATGTTCCACAAGTGCCTAGTGGATTTTTCCACGACCTATGGATTTGGCTTCAAAAGGGCAAGATTCAAAACAGCGTGTTCCACAAGTGTCTGGTGGATTTTTCCATGACTTTGTGGATTTTGCTTCAAAAGATCAAGTGCAAAACAACAAGTTCTACCGGTGGCCTATGAATTTTTCCACAACCTATGGATTTTTCAGCGAGAAATCTAAATATGACGTGGACTAACAAGAATTTAAAGGAAAAAGAAAATAACAGAAAGAGAAAAAGGGGGAAATAGTTAGAGGAGAGAGAAACCCACCTCAACCAAGGGAGAGAACACGAAAAAGATAAAAGGGGGAGGATCGTTCACGAAAGGCTTCTTCTTCATCTTCATCATTTGTTTTTTTCATCAATTTTTTTCATTATGCAAAACTAATTTTCTTTTTGTTTAAGGATTAATGTAAGACTCTGAATTTTAGTTTCTACTCTTTACAATTGATGTTTTGTTAATGTTATTTATCTCAGTGTTTTGTTTATGATTTTATTGTTTATTCTATGAACAATGTCACAATTAGGAAATTGTGGATTGTTTACGATTATAAACAAGACAGATTGGGTAATGTCACAATTGGGAAATTGGGCATATCTAATTAGTTTGCAATAGAGATTATAATTGATTTTTCATGATTGTATTGAATTTTCGTAAACTGACCTAAGGAATTAGGGGTTTGAATTCAATAAATAGATTTTACCTACTAAGGGATTAGGTGTAAAACAGCTATGAGTAAACTCAAGTGGATGATTACATTGCTTGCATCAATTGAAAATGAGTAGAATTCTATAAAAAAGGGTACGAAATCAATCCTCTAACAATTCTTATTTTGATCAAAGCTTTTACTATAATTCGATGCTTGCAAATCTATTGAATCTCATTTGCTCAAAATTACGTAAATTAGGAATCTAGTATTCAATGAGTCAAACCCGTAGGACAATATTTTATTACTACGTTAACAAATGGTTCACTTGCCAAACATTTATCATTGGTCGAAGGTCAGCTAAGTAAGTCTCGACTGAATGCTGGCTGTGTTGGCCTGATCGAATATTGATTTTATTGGCCCGACCAAATGTTGATCAAAGGTTGGCTGAGTCGATGTTGGTTGAAGGTCGACTTAGTTAGTGTCAATCGAATTAGTGTTGACCAAAGGTCGGCCCAAGTGTGTCTAAGCTCAAGGTCGACTTGAGTCAGCCTCAATTAATATACCTATTAGTCAATTATATTATATCGACCTCGTTGGATTTAATCTTATTCATAAAATGGATTTAAACTAAATTGAATCCAATTTAAATTTGCTAGAAAAAAAATCAAAATTTAGTTGATTTATTTAAAATGGATCTAGATTATAAATCCAATCCATTTCATTATATATAAATTGGATGTAGATTGGATTTTGAAAAATCCAATCCATGCCCACTATTATCTAGGATTTTTATTACCAAATCCAAATAATAAATATTATGGCGGAATCGAACAAGTCAACAAGTTTATCATAATTTTGAATACCTAATTTCAACATCCTCTTAATCTATGAGGTTATTGTCTTTAGAAACAAACTTGAAGTAGCACTACAACAAAATTGCTAATTTGCGAGGGAAATTAGCTAGGAAAAATATTTCTCACTAATTTCTCGCTATTTAGCGAGTGATCAATGATAGAAGCATTCCGTAGCTAATTTGCAAGGGATTAGCGACCAAAAAAGTTTCATAGCTAATTTGCAAGGGAAATTAGCTAGGACAATTATTTCTCACTAATGTCTCGCTATTTAGTGAATGATTAGCAACCAAAAAAGTTCTGCAGCTAATTTGCAAGAAAAATTAACTAGAAAAATGATTTCTCACTAATGTCTCGCTATTTAGCGAGAGATCATCGACAAAAAGTTTTGTAGCTAATTTGCAAGAAAAATAGGTAGGAAAAATATTTCTCTCTATTTAGCGTGTGATTAGCATCAAAACATAATCGTAGCTATTTTGAAACTAACTATCTATTCTTTGAGAGGGGTATGTCATTTTATCAGTATTCTTTCAAAAAATTCAAATTTATTTAATCATACAAATTTTTTTCACAAATCCGTAACTAATGAAAAAATTATTATTAGTAAGGAAATAATATCCAAACTATTCTCACTCTAATTTATTCATCACTGTTTAAATTAAAATAAATAAATTTATTATGCAAATTTTATAAACTATCAATATTTTAATAAATTATTAAAAAATATTTTATTATTATGTAAATTATAACTTTATTATATCTTTATATGTTAATTTATTTTAAATAAAAATATTAATTAATTTATATTACTATATATTATTACAAGAATATCAAATTTTAAAAAATTATCTATAAAAAATATTTGCAAATTTTATTATAAAATATTTTTCATAAAAAATATCTATATATATATATATATAATATACACAAAAAATATTATGTGTATTTGCTACCCGAGTTTTTTTCTTCAAAAGTAATGTAATTTGTTGTACAAGAATTGACAAACAAAGAGTGCACCAATTTGCAGCTACTGTTCTGACATGTAAGCCACCTGAAGTTTACAAAGACAAGGGCATAATGTATGTTGATGAAGTTATCATGAAAAAACAAGGAAAGAAGTGCAAATAGTCATATATCTTAGGTGATTTCATGAAGTCTACATTGGCTACACTCTACCTGCACAAATCATAATGATTAACTATGTAAGACCCGAGAAATTTAAATAATTAAATTAATAATTATTTAATAAATGTGGGTAGTAGAAGCCTTAATGACATTTAATGTTAATTATTCTAATATGGAAAAGTACTAGCTCAAGTGGTTGAGTGTATTTTGATTGTGTGAGAGGACTTGGGTTCGAGTCCTATATATGCCTTTGTGTGTTATTTAAATTTATGCATTATTTCGTTAATATATTTGAATGCTGGACGTGATAATATAACCCTAAAATTTTAGAAATTTTCACAAATGTGAATTGGTTGAATTGGTTGTGCATTTGACTTAATAATTGATGGGTTGTGGGTTCAAACCTTGATGAGAACAATTTAATCTCTTTATTTTTGCTATAATACTTGTGGTCTGAATGTGAAAGGGTGGGAAGAACTAGAGTGAGAAAGGATCACAAATTTTGAGTAGAAAAGTGAATTTGGGGTTTGAGAGCAAAGTTGTAATTGATTGGGAGGGCAAAGGATATCACAAAGTGGTTAGGGGAGCTCTTTTGCACACTTTTCATGAATTGTTAAAGATTCTTGTGTAATCTGTAATATGCAATGAATTATGTACCTTTACCGCAAGATTTTTGTGCCAACATGCTGTGAATTGGGGTGTGTGATTGTTTTGTTGTATATGACTAAACCCTTGTGTGAATATAAGAAAATACTAGAGTTCTTGGTACTGTATGGGATTAGGGGTAATTGCATTGTTTCGGAGTCAAATTTTGGGGTATAAAATAGGTTCGTAATATTGGAACAAGGAAAGGGATTGGTTATCATGTTTGTATAAGGTTTTGGTATGGTGTGCGTGTTTTGTGTGCGCGTAACAGTGAGACAATCTGATAGTCTTGTTCGGGCGAGCCAGGCTCGCCTAGGCGAGAGTTGTAGAGTCAGGATTGTGTTTTTGCACGAGCTACTCGCTTAGGCGGAATGCCAGGTTTTGGGAGACCTGTTGCTTCGCTCAGGCGAGAACATCTCGCCTAAGCGAGAAAACGAGGATATGAGACTGTGTTTTGGTGTGCCTCGCACAGGCGAGGGGATCAGGGTTTTGGGTGACAAGGCGTCTCGCCCAGGCGAGAGGTTCTCGCTTAAGCGAGACCACTTGTTAAATTTTGTGTTTTGCTTAACTCGCCGCCTAGGCGAGAGTTTGAGTGTTAGGCGAAGTGTGAGCTCGCCCAGGCGAGGAGGGACTCGCCTAAGCGAGATTTCGCAGGTCAATTAGTTCAGCACGCTCGCTCAGGCGAGGAAGCTTAGCCTAAGCGAGACAGGCCTGGTTGCGTAAGCTAAGGCTTCTAGCCCAAGCGAGTTTAGTGCAGTTTATGTGTATTGTTTGTACGTTTTGATGAAACGTGGATCAGGAGATGTTGTGCCATGAGCGGGTAGGTTCATGGATAGTGGATAACATGTGATGGTATGAGCGAGGAGGTTCATACTCGATTACTCTCCTGTGTGGATACGAGCGAGGTAGGTTTGTATGTTTCGTGCTCACAGTTGAGAGATGCTGCGTGCGGGGAGGTACGTAGCTTATGGATCACATGTGTTGGACTACGGGTGGGTAGGTCCGTAGAGTAAGACTACGAGCGGGGAGGTTCGTAGAGGCAGGACCACAAGCGGGCAGGTTCGTGTGAGGATCATGAATCCTGAGTCCATGGCTAACCTTGTTGTATATTAGAGGTTGAAAAGCCTTGGGGTGTGTTGAGAATGTAACCAAAGTCTATTTATGATAATAAGATTGGGTGTTTTATATTATTTAATTTATGTGATTTCTTATATTGTCGAGCTCACCCATTCTGTTTGTGCTTGGCGATGATCGTGTAATTTTACAGGGAGCAGTTAAAGATACATGTAATGCTGCTAACACTCGAGATGGAGAGAGGGACTAGCTGGGAATTAGAGTTAGGGATTTACTATGTTTTAAAGTTTTATTTGGGACTTGTAATAACCTTTGGAATTTTTTTTATTGAATGATTGTCGCATTGAACATCAAATTTTGTTTTATCCCCGCGGCGGGAATTAATAAAGTTGTGACGTTCAAGCTTCTTTTTATATCTTTAAATATTTAATTAAGTAATATCATTTAGGGATGTTACAAACTCTAATTTTCAAACACTTTTAGTATTGGAATCCTTAAACATAGCATTATGGTAATAATTTATTTGCTTTGAAATAACAAGAGGAAACATTGTAGTACTAGACTTTGGAATTATTTGATTGCTTCCTTATGTAATCTATTTTGTAGCAAGACATGTGAACATGTACATCTCTTCATTCACTTTGTCTAAATCAAATTAGCTTTGCAATACAAAATTTGGACATACAAATATAGTAGCATCAAATACTATAGTCAATGAGCAAAGCTAAAAGAAGATACTATTAATAAACTCGTGTTTTGCTTTCGGTAATGTTTAGTTGCTTTATGTCACTGATTCCATAGAGTTGTCCCTAATTTTTGTGTGTTGTTTCAATTTAAATTGTAAAATGTGTATCTAGTATCTCAATTTGTGTTTTGTGGTGTTCTTTAATTGTTATTAGATCATTGGCAATTGTTCTACAGTGTATGCTTCTAGCTGTTCCTGGTTTTACTCGTGCCCGATTTCTTTTTCATTGTTCCTGTGTTGTTTCTACCATTCATGTGCCTGCCAATGATTGTTCTGGCCAAACTGTAATGTTTCCACTACTTTCATGATATATCTGATTCTATTCAGATTGTTTCAGTGGAACTCAAGTTGGTTTTGGTCCACACATAGGTTGCGTCTTTGCTCCTTTAATTGTTTTGTTGTTGTTTGAACTCCATCCATCTATTCTGGTACAATATATTTTTCTGATTAGATCGCCAAGCTTGCTGATTGCATGAATGGATTCCCGTTTGAATTTGAACTCACTCAGCCTTGGTCGTGTCTTTTGGATTTGAACTGGTTTTGTATCCTTAGTTCTTCCAGTACTAGTGTCCAATCCTTAATCTCTGAATATGTTGATGGCCATGGTATCTGTGTTGTTTTTTCTACTTGGTCAGTTACGTTACAATTGGTGCAGTTTGGATAATATTTCATAGTGTTTGCATATTGCTATTTCACACTTTTGTTTCCTGTGGCTGGCCTATGGTTTGATGTTTTTAACTTGTTTCCTTTTGTTGTTTGCCTCATTCGTTCTGTCACCGCATCAATTTTCTGCTTTGGAAACATTTTCTTTTGTTGATGTCTGTCTGACCTAATTTGTTGCTGTTTAAGTTTGGTTTTTTTGAGAATTGTGCAGAGTCTTATTTTGTTACTTTTTATGCGCCAATTCATTTGTCCTACTGAAAGCATCAATGTGTAGTTCTCTGTTCTATGATATTCAACTCCCTTGAGTGCTGCTCGTCTATTATGTGTTACAGACTCTAAATTCTAAAGTGTATGCCAGTCAGCTTGTGTTTGATGCAGTAATCTTGGTCTTGATACTTCCAGTTCTGCTGTTGCTTGTTTGGGCTATGTTTATTGGCTAAACTGAACTGCACTTTGTTTCTTCCGTGTTGGTTTAGTTTCTCCTTATTTCTAACCATCTACATATGTTTACTTGGCCATGTGTACTTGCTTTTGCTGGAACTTGTATTGTCTAGATTGATATCTCATCATTGATGAATGGTTGCATATCAGTTTTACTTTTGCTATATACCACTGTAACTGTTTCATTATCAATTTGTGGCACGTTGTTGTGGTGCTCTGCACTGGCCAAGCAGTTTTGTGATTGAGCTTCCTTTGTTTCTTTGTTTGTCTTTCAAAAATTTTTAGTTGGATCACTTGTCTTTGTCATATGCGTTGATTACTGAATTGGAAGTAGCCTTTTCAAACTGTTGTGCGCTGTTGATTAAGATATTTGAGAATTAAAATCCAAAGAAAGAAGTCCAGTGAAATTGAAATATGACGAAAAATACATGAAAAGTACTTTTGGTCTGCAAAGTGCATGTTTGAACCTCTGATTTGAGTAAAACACGTGCACCAGAGTCCCATATTTGCTATTGTCCTCTTAAATTTAAATTTGCATATGTTCTTGATTTAACTTATTTTAAGTCTTTGATTGATTTTAGTTTTGTTCATCTTGTTCTAGACACTTTCTTTAGGTTCCTTTTTGTGTGCGATCCTTTCCTTCTTTGCCTTTTTCTTGATTGTCTTTGTTGGCCATCCTTTCAGTTTGTCATTTAATCTTTCACTTGATGTTGTCCATTTCTTCCATTTGAGCTTTTATTGCTTTTCTGCTTTGTTATTAGGCTGCCCACGGGTCCAGTGTATCACAAAGGCTGATAGGGTTTCTTCATCTTTCACGCGTGCCAACCTCAGCATCTTGTTAGAGATTTTCTTTGCGTCAACCCGCGTTGCACCATTTCTCTGCTAGCTTTCCAAAACACGCGTCTCACACCTTAGGCCAGGGTTCTATAACGCCGTCAATACCCGAATCTTAGCCTAGGGTTCTTCGTTCTTCTCTCTCGCCATTAGGAACTTGTTAGACGATGTTCCTTTCTTCTTTTCTGTTTTCTCCGGTTGCCTCTCCTCTATAAAGGGGCAAGTCATTGTTTATAAACAGGAAGCTGAGATGAATGATAAAATATGGTTGAGAACACTTCCCTTTCGTCTTTGCTCAAACCCTAAACCCTAGATTAGGTTTTAGCCTCATTAGGGTTACCAATCCAGTGAGAAGCCGAAAAGAACTGAGAGTAAAAACCATAACGAGAGTCTTCCGCTGCATTACAGTTGATTCCACCGAAGGAATCAACGTCAGGAGGTCGTATCGACGACTCACCGTCGATTGGAGCAGTTTTCCGCCGATTAACGACACCGATGGCCTCATCAAAAGGAATAACCCCTTTTAGGGTTTTTCTGATCTGAAAAAAGTGGGTGTTGATTTGGTGTTGAGCTCAGCCCATTTTTGCTTCGCGCACCCCCATTTTTTAATCTCTACACCTGCATTCATTTGTGTTGTTTCTGTTGTGTATTTTTCTACGCACCCTGGATATTTGCTAATCATGCATCCGTACACACACCTTACATTACTTAGTTTTGTTTGTTTGATTTGGGCCTCCTTTTGTTTTTCTTCTCGCTGCACCCTTCATATTCCCATGTACACCACATATCTTATTTGTGGGTTAAGTCATGTATGTATTTCCTGCACCACGTTTTTTATATGTTGCACCCTTATATTTTGATTTTCCATTTTTACCCCTACTTCTAATTGCATTCCCTTTTCACGCATTTACTTCTTTTTATAAAAAATAGGAAAAATCTAAAAAATAAAAAAATGTTCTCTTTTATTTTATTGTATCTGTCTGATCGCCCGTACCATGTGACACTCATTTTTAAAAATATCAAAGATAGTTTTCTTTATCTTTTAGTCTCTGTCCGACCGCTCACGTCGTGTGACACATATTTTCAAGTAATTTAAAAACACCAAAAAATACATTTTTTTTCAAAATATAAAAATATCAACATTTTTAAGCAAAAAATCTTTCTTAAGAACTACGTTATCCTTGATTCTCCGCTGCGAGATACGTAGGAGCAAGGCCAATCCTTGTTAGGCTCACTTCCAAAAAAATCAAATCATTTTCTCAATAGTTTTCCAAATATCTTTTTAAGAACTATGTAACCCTGATTTCTCATTTTGAATGAGAATACGTAGGACCAAGGTCAATCCTTGT
>Ga0099823_1006648_pt1 | contig 11688 bp, 5 predicted proteins | sample CowpearedBW_FD_76831 | JGI IMG/M metagenome (GOLD analysis project Ga0099823, IMG submission 76831) | Root nodule microbial communities of legume samples collected from California, USA - Cow pea red BW | ecosystem: Host-associated > Plants > Roots > Nodule | place: USA: California | collected... | reverse complement strand
CATTTTAGAGACTGATACTACTTATTGAAAATGGTTCTAGAAGGAGATAGGGAAGACGAGATTGAATAGATCTAGACTCTTAACAAATTGAAACACTTAAGAAAAATTAGATCAAGAAAAAACGAAAATTTATTCCGATTCACCCCAAATTATTGGGCTGTGTCCGGTTCTTCCTTAAATATTTTTCTTAAGAAGTTTCATTAGTCAATTAAAATTGATTATGTAAGAGTACAAAAACGTCTCCGGATTACAGGAATAAATATACCTCTTTAACAAGTATCGACGTTGTGATATAATTAGAGCAATCATATAAATAATCAGAGTATTAAAGACTAGTTAATGTATTAGCGAGGCTCTGTTAACTGATTTTATATTCATTTGATGACTGAAGCTTCATGGTTTCATGTAATCAATTGATTGTCAAATTATCTCGTCAGTATGAATGTGTTCTCCAGCACTGTGTCATCTTATCAATTAACGGTCTTCTGTTGTGATCAGGGGTCATGTTTTCCAAATTTTTTTATATTTATATTATTTAATATATAATTTTGAATATATTTTTTAAAATTTAATATTTTTAATATATTTTATGTATTTGATATTTTAAATTTTTTATATATTTATATTTATATATAAAATTATTTTTTCACATTTACTTTTTAATTTTAATTTTTAAATATTTTTTAAATAAAATTAATTATTTTATTAATATTATCTTTTAAGTGATATTTTTTTAATTTAATCCTTTTTATTTGATTATTTTTTTAAACTTAATCAGTATAAATGTAAATTAATTATAGTAATTATAAAAATTATTTATATTTAATTTTATAATTTTAATTTTTAGTTTTTACTAGTTTATATACAAATTTTGGAATTATGCTTTTGGTTCTTATTTTTGTTGAAAAATATAAAGTTGGTCTTCCAATTTTTTTGTATCCATTTTTTAAAATATAATACAATTTGGTCATTTTTTTTGTTGAATTTCTTGATTTAGATCAAGATTTTTTTACCAAAATTGAAGTTGTGAATAAGGATGATTTCTTTTGATAAAGAATTCTTATTATGCTTAAAAAAAATTTAATAAAAAAGATCGTATTGCATTAATTTTTAAAAATAGAGACCAAATTGAAACTAAAAAAATTTAGAAAACCAACCTCACATTTTTGAACAAATAAAATAGACAAAAAAAATAATTTAATCAAAATTTTTACATTCCAAAATATTAACCAAAGATATGGTACGGGATGTACCAAAATTTATTAGACGATCCAAAGTATTTATAACGAGTCAAATAACCTTTGATCAACCGGTCTATAGTCAAATCATAATATCATCTGATCATTGTATATGTCCAGTTTTTCCCATATTTCTTTTTATTAGTATATGAAATTCGTTTCTTTATTAGTAAGTAATGAAAATGCGAGATAATCCGTATTCGTAAGAAAAGAACGTCGCAACAACAGTACCTTATTTCATCTGTCTTTCTCTCAATCACACGGGAATTTTACTACGTAATTTCCACATTTAGCGTGTTTTTACGACAAGAATGAAACAATAAGGGGAAAAACATGCTAACTGGTCACATTGTCTTCATCGTGTCACCCACAATAAAGAATGAACATCACTCTCGTGGAAACATCAAATCTCCCATCATTGACATAAAGAAACCCCGAAATAGTTCCATTTGTTTGAAATTTTGGATATTAATTTGAAAACCCAGCCAATCAGAGTTGTAACTTCTTCGTAAATTACTTAAAAACCATGAATGTATATATTATGTTGCAGGAGCTGGAATTAGAAAATTATTTACGTAAATCCATCTTGAGAAACACGCAATTAATACAATGCTATGATTGAATTTTTAAAATTTAGTGTACATCAATCTATATTTAATAAAATAAATTACATTTATAATTTATATTTATTCATATTTGAGTTGACTAGGCTTAATTTGTGTTCAAGTTAACTTAACTCTAGTTTGTCTTGATCCAACTAGGTTCGGCTTGGCCAAATTCAACTAAACAATGTTTGATTCGGCTCAATTTAAACTCGGATAAAGTCGATTTGATATGGATCCAAGATGAGTTACTAGACTGATTTGACTTGATCTAGGTCTAAGTCAACTTGATTTGACTTAGGATTTGACTCAATCTTTAATTTGTGTTGACTTGACAAAACCTTTGTCCTAACTTAACTCGATGCCTATAATAATTCAACTATGTCTTTGGCCTAGCTAACTTGACTCAAGGTGACTTAGGTTGACTTGGACCCAGTTAAACTCTAATCAACTTGAATTTAGACCTACCTAATTTAACTAAGATGCATCTTGATTTTGAAAATAGATATGTGAATTTAAATTTTAAAAGATCCATTTAAATAATTTAAAATGATATATATTTAAATAATTGAAAATTGAATTTGATATTTTTTTTATCACGATTGTTGTTTTCTATACCCATACAATGTGTAAAATAGCTTGTCTCGGCAAGTGTTTGTACAAAATTTTGTTTTAATCGCTTGAAAAAATTAAACATAGTTATTTGTATATATAACACGACCACTTAATAAATGTATTGCTTAATTAGCCATTTGGTCTAAGTTTGAGTCAAAAAATTTCAAGTGGATCCTCTTTTCTGTTTTTGTTTCATTTTTGAAAAATTGATTCAAGTATGTTCTTTCTATTAATATTGTACCAATAATGACGTTAAAGATCTTAAGTTACTTACGAAGAATTTTGTAGATAAGTTACTTATAAAGAATTTCGTTGGTAATTTATATACGTAGATTTTTGTAGATAAGTTACTTATGAAAACTTTCGTAGGTAAGTTATCTACGAAAATTTTTATAGGTAAGTTATCTATGATATCCTTTATAGGTAATTTGAATACTTTTCCCATGAGTAATTTTCATAGATAATTTTCGACGTCGATTTCGTAGATAAAATTCGTAGGTAAGTTATCTACAACACATATTTCATAAATAAAGTTACTTACCAACTGTTTACTTACAAAATTTTCTTAGTAGGTAATTCGTAGATAACATCAAATTATTTACAAAAATTACTCATTCCTACAAAATTTTGGCTTAGACAATAACCATATTTCTTGTAGTGAGACATGACACATATCAGCATATAATTTTTTGGTTTTTTTTTTTTAATTTTTTAATTTTTGTTTTACTTTTTTTTAAATTTTCCATGTGTAAAGTTCGTGACGTGCCATGTGATAGTGACAGTGTCACATATCAATGTTAGTTCAATGTGTCGTTGTTTTGTATTCAATTCAGTTATAATTTATTTTTAAAATGGAGCAATGTTATCAAATCCAAATTAAAATCGAATTTATTAGTTCTATAAATGTTATAATGATATTTATATTGAAATTAACCTTTTATCATATTAAATTAAAATTATTACATTTTAAATTAATTTACTTTTTATATTATTTAAATTTTAAAAGTAGTAATTAAAAAGGTAAAATTGAAAAAACAAAAAATTATAGATTGTTATAGATAAAATAAATTTTAGTTATTGAAATAAAAATATTATAAGTAATATTGTGCAAATAATTTTTTTATTATGAGTAATTATTTAAATTTGAAAAAATAGTTACTAGAATGATAAAAGAATAAAAAGTTATTGTATAATAAATAATTATTTAAATTTTAAAATATAGTTACTAAAATTATAAAACCAAAAATTAGTTTTTTTTATCATGAATAATTATTTAAATTTAAAAAATAGTAATTAAGAGAGTAAATGGGAGAAAACAAAAGAGGACACTAAATAAGTGTATCCTCTCTGTATATAGTTATAAATACATATTTATAAATTATAGATAACAATAGTAATAATAATTAAAATTTAATTTGTAAATATTAATAATTTAAATTATTGTATATTTTTTTATTATATAAATAAAAAATGATTTTTTAAATCATTTTCATTTCACATTTTAAAATTTTTAAGTCAGACAAATATTGATTCTATATTTTATTTTATTTTAAGTTAGACAATACTTTGTTATTTATCATATTAGTATTATTATATTTATTACATAAGTTTAAGTTTCATTTAAAAAAATAAATACACGTGACATGTTTTTCTTTAACATCATGGTATTAAATAAGTAAGCCTAAATGACTAATGGTCATCTTTAGTACGTAGAATTATGTTTTCTTGACACCCAATTGGAAAATTATTTCTTTGTGTAGTACATGAGATTGTTATGGGTTGCATTCAGGTAAGTTGAAGGCAACCACACTAGTCACATTACTCAATTTCTTAACAGCTAAGTTAAAACACATAAGCCAACAACAATTGGACGATTAGAAAACATAGATGTCTTGTTATTTTCTCATAGTTCCCCTGGTCGTTAAGGGGAAGTTCAACTTCTCTCTCTTCTGGAAGCAATTTAAATGCACATAGAAAGAGGAAGAGTACGAGTACTTTTGTGATCACCATGAAAATAAAACACAGTTCACACCGACACAAGCGCAACCGTAGTTTGCTGGAGATAGAAATACCGTAACTGCGTGAAACAGTGAACTTGGGAAACCAAAATTTAGAGTTTTGTTTTAGCTTAATTAACTCATAAATTTGAAAACTTTCATTTCATTTTTTATTAAAGTTTTGTAGTTTATTGAATTTTAAAACATTATAAGTTTTATATATTGAGTTTTACAAAATTTAAAACTTTTCAATTCGTTTACGCATTCATTTTTTTTAATTAGGTGATCTAACAATTGAGTGGGTGATGTGAATGTTATTTTGCTCCATCACCTTTGTTCCATTATCCATCATCCATCATCCATCATCGCACTTAGTTTTCGCCACGTATAATTTTATAATTTCATAATTTATAATTACACAATTTTAAATTTTTTAACTTCATAATTTTATAATCCTATAATCTTATCATTTGGTCCAAGTTAGTTCTTCTAAACATTTGGTGGATCATATCAACCCTTGGCACAAGCCGATCCATCTAGACCCTCTCGACCTTCAGCTCAGGTCAACCCGTCTCAGTGGCTTGGATCGGCACGTCTCGACTCGCGACTCGAGTTGGCGCATCATGACCTTAAACCCTTGGCACGTCATCCGTCTTGAATTTCAGCCCAATTCATCTTTCTCAACTTTTGGTCCATGTCAAACTGTGTCGACCTTTGGTCTGAACCAACCTGTCTCGACCCTCAGCGTAGGCTGATCTGTCTTGACCTAGGCCAAGGCTGACTAGTCTCAACTTTCAGCTCAAGTTGGTTCGTCCCAGCCCTTAACCTTGGTTGACCCATCTCAAACCTTGCTTAAACCCAACCCATTCAGACTTTAGGTCTAAGTCTCCCATCTCAACCTTTTTTCCAAGTTGGCCCGTTTTGAATCTCGATCCTACCAACTTGTCTCAACCCTCAGCCTAAGTCGACCTTCTCAACCCTCTGCTTGATCCAATCTTTCTCTACTTTCTGCCAAGGTCAACCTATTACAACCTTCATCTCGGGTCGTCCTTTCTCGACATTTGGCCCAAACATGATTGTTTCGACATTTGGTGAAGTCGACCCATCTCAACCTTTAACCTAGATCGACTATCGACTCCTTACAAGCTGTCTCAGCCTTTAGCTCATGCCAAGTCCTCTTAACCTTCAACATTGCTCGACTCGTACCGTCTCAATCTTCATCTCGAGCCGATACATCTCGACCTTTGTCCCAACCTTGCTCGACTCAACCATCAACTCAAGCCGGCTCGATTCAACCTTTAGTCTGGGCTGACTCAACTCAAACTTCAATTTCGTTTTACTCTACTCGATCTTTTCAAACCGAAATGACTTGCCTCGACTTTCATCTCAAACTAGCTCGAATAGGCTCGATTCGATCTTCGGTTCGAACCGAGTCAACGTGAACGTTGGTTCAAACCAACTTTGCTCAATCTTCAACTTAAAACAACTTGTCTCGAGCTTTTTACCCATTCTGAAAATGTTGTATTTAGAAATTAATTAAAGTTTTGTAGTAGAACCAAATTCAATTTGACTTTACTAACACATTTTCCATTTTTTTTACCAGTTTATTTCCTCTATTCATTCTACGTTAAAAGAGTCAAAGTTTTATTAATATAATAATTTTTATCTTAATAAAATATTTAAAAATAAAGTAATTATAAATAACACAAATTTAAATTTAATATATTTAAATATTCTAGAAATTGTTTAATTCCCTATTTAGAAACAAACTAAATCCACCATGATATCTTTCCTTGTCATGACCAAAATTTTTGCTACTATCTATCCAAACCCAAAAGTTCGTTTTATTGTTATGTTCTTATGTTATTATCTATTAACACAAAACTACTTTTCTACTTATAAAATTATTTCCATGATCTTTAAAAAGAAACATATTACAGTAAAAAAATAATATTTTGAACACTCCAAAACGTAATTATTTCTATTGACAGCAAAAATACTGAATGTATAAAAATGAGGAATTAATCCAATAAAACATTTTTTTCCTCTCCAACCGTGTACGTCATACCAACAGTGGTCTTTCTAAATTAGATCCACTCCTGGGACACAATCCATCGATAATAACAACATTTTTTTCTCTTTAAGTTATTTTAACATTACAAGAAAATACATATAGGTGAACACAATATGTTAATAATATAAAAGAATCATCATTAAATTATGTTTTTCGAGAGACTATTAATGCTAAAAAATTCATCAGTAAAATAATTTTCGATAAAATTTACTAACGGATGGAGAAATCTGTCAACAATTACTGATAACCATGAATTCGGTTTTAAGAACTCGTCAGTAAATATTTGTCAGTAATTATCAAAAGATCATGGTTGTTGGTAACAACTATTGGTAAAATACATGATTGATCTTCTTTTTTCTCCTCCTCTTTCTCTTTATTTTTCCTGTTTTCTTTATCTTCTTCCTCCTCTCCTCCTCGTAGGGTTGTCATTGTTGTTGTGCCACCATCTTCACCTCCACCACCTCCTTCTCTAACTGTGGCAACCACCGCACACCTTTGTGTCACCACTGCGTCACAGGTATTCCACTACATTAGTGGCATACCTCCATATCAACGCCTATTCTCTGCCACATCATGATTAAGCCGCTCACCATAGAGTTCCCACCTCCTCCTCCTATTGTTTTTCCTACTCCCATTCTTCTCACTCATCTCCCCTTAATATACAAAAACTCTTTTAGTAATACAAATTGTAATTTAGCTACAATAATATTTGTCTGTATTAAAAATTTTAATTTACCAACTAATTTTTCAACAAATATATATTACTGATAGATTTGTTATCGATATGAAAATATTTGTCAGTAAAGTACATTGTGAAATTTGTCATAAAATTTCATCAATAAATTTAAGATTAGTGACAAATTTGTTGTCCTTGGTAATAGAAGAAAATTCGTGTGATGCAATAACCTAATTATTAATCTTTTGGCTCTTTTTATATTACACTATTTTTTTTTATTATAATCTCCTTCAAAGGTGGATATGTATAATGTTAAAACAAAATTATAACGTTTAAGGAAGTGCGACTTTTAATGTTTTTAAAACTATATGTATATATTTAGGGTAAAAGAGTAGAGAAAAATAATGTTTATAAAATTAAAAAAAAAATGCATGGAATTTTTAAAAATGTTGGAGTATTGAGAAATCTAAAGAAATGTTTATGTAGTTTACTCTTAAAAATGTTTTTTTTTTTAAATATTTCTTTTCATATTAGCTTACCGACATCTCGAAACCTATGCTACTATTAAGAAGTTTTGTTGTATTAACACTTTTTGGTTTAATTCTGTATAAGTTCTCTACAAGTTATAACATTGACTGTACTATTTATCATAAATTCCCTCGTAGACAATCATATTAATTTTGATTATGCATAAACTGTATCAGTAATACTTAATCGGTTAGATAATTTTAATTAGTACGTAATAGTATTACCGTTCCTAACATTACTAATTAACTTACACAAGGTTTTTCACTTGGTATTTACGGCCTCTTGAAAGCCTTAAGAAAAGGGAATGACTAATGAGTCAGTTATTTATTCCTTATGTATTTTTAACTTAATAAGATTTTCCTTTTATTTATAAATTAGGAACTTACTGAATTCTGTCCATTCTATTGAAATAATTTTGGAAAATAATTTTTTAATTACTAAATTTTGATAACTTTTTCTAATAACTTTAGGTGACATTTTCTAAGTGGTTTTTATTTTTTCATTTTTTCATTTTCAATATTTCAAAACCACTTAAAAGATGACATCTCATGTTGTGAGAGAATGTTGTCAAAATTTAGTAGTCAAAATATTATTCTCCAATAGTTTTTGTATAAAACATTTAATGATGAAAAGCACATTTTATTTGGATAAGTAAAAGATATAGAAAAAAAAATACTTGTGAATTAATTGATGTCATAATCCAAATTTAAATCTTTTTAGGAAAGAGTCAATAATTGTTAAACATTAAAAATAATTCTTTTTATTGAAATAATTAGCGTGGCTAATATATTTTGACAGCACTTCACGATATAAAAGTATTGTATTTACGAACTCTAAGGTTATTATGTATCTGTTGTATAGGATAATAAATAAGAAATGGTAGTAACATTCATTAAATATAAAAAATGTGTTGTGATTTTCACCTTATATAATAAATTCATGACGCACCACCAAACCTATTGTTCTTGCTGCTATAAATATCTTTTTCTCATTCTTCATCTTCAAGTTTTCAAGTTTCAACACATTCCCTTCTTTCAAATAACTCTGCCACAACTCATCATCATAGGTGAAGCTTATATATATATATTGTGGTGATCGATTCCTTTGCTTGTGTTTGAGGGCAAAATATGAAGATGTCAGATGGAGAGAAGAAAGAAAAGGGGACACAGCAGGAACGAAAGGTTCCTCTTCTGAAGCTCTTCTCCTTCGCTGACTCCTACGACTGCGTTTTGATGGGTGTTGGATCTGTTGGGGCGTGTGTTCATGGTGCCTCTGTGCCTGTTTTCTTTGTCTTCTTCGGAAAGATTATCAATGTCATAGGTTTGGCTTACCTTTTTCCCAAAGAAGCTTCCCACGAAGTTGCTAAGGTTTGTTTCTCTTGTCCACTTCCCATGCATAATTGGGTACCGTTTCATCTTCTTCCTCCAAAATTATCGAACACGGTCTCACCATATCATATATTATTAATTATCAGAAAAATCAAATAACCTGCCCTAATATATACCGGTTTCTAAGTAAATAACACTAAATTATATATACCTAATTTATTTGTGTGTTTTAAATAAATTAAATTTTAACAGTGGTTGGTCATGATTTTGCAGTATGCGTTGGATTTTGTGTATCTAAGCATAGTAATATTGTTTTCATCTTGGACAGGTATGAGTTAGTTATATTACATTGTAGTAAAAGAAAAAGTGTTAATTGTGAATGTTGATTGATAGCATTAATTAACATATATAGAGGTGGCATGTTGGATGCATACTGGGGAACGTCAAGCTGCAAAGATGAGAATGGCGTACTTAAGGTCAATGTTGAATCAAGATATAAGTCTTTTTGATACTGAAGCTTCAACTGGAGAGGTTATTTCTTCTATTACCAATGACATCATCGTTGTTCAAGATGCACTTTCTGAGAAGGTAATTGCCATCCTTTTGTTTTCACAGATGGTAGCAAGAAAATCTCTCATATATAAAATCTTTTATCTTTATATTAAACTAATTTAGATGACTTCTTCAAAATGAGTTTAGTAAGATTACTTAAAAGATCAATGTTATAAATTATAGAGATGAAATTAATATTTTAATTTAAATAAAATTAAATGCAAATAAAACAAAAAAAAAATCATATTATTATATCTTAAAATATTCAGAGTAAAGAGCCTCCTAACACATTTTTTAAAATAGATCTTAAATTTTTTATTTCAAAATCATATATATTTTTTAAAATTATAATTTTGTATTTAGTTATTCTCTTCTTAAATTTGTTACTTTTTTCAATAAAAAAAACATTGTTAGGCATCTTAAATAATTAATTATTTTATATAATAATCGATTATTTATGTAGATGGTATTTGTCAAAAACCTTCCAATAGTTAATTATCTACTTATGAATTTAAGTAATTGATTATCTTGAACTCGTGGATTTTTTAAGTTTAAACATCTAAAGATAATTCACTGTACTGTTCCTTAATTAATAAGCTGATTACTTTCTGAAAATTATTTTGAAAGTGTTTGTGGAAGTGAACCTATCAAGCTCATGTAGTTTAAATGTGTAAATGTATCACAAACAATCGAGTATAGAAGGAATAACACTCATTTGACTTATATGATCAACAAAATTTGAGGAGCTTTATGATCAACAAGTAATACTTTTCTTCATAAATATACCACTTTAATTGACAAGATATAATTTTAAACAAAATTAAAGTTCTTAAAAAATAATGCAACTCAAATTTTATTTCAGAAGGTTTTCTAAGCCAAAACAATAAAATTATAAAGCTATTTTTTTAACTCTTATTTTTAGCTTTAACTTTAAAACTAATTTTTAAGTAATTTTTTTTTCAAGTAATCATACCCTTAGTTTCCTTTTAAAAGAAGTTCCATTGTGAAATCATATAGATGTTTCTCTGTAGAAATGTTTAATTTATTTCTTGTTAACTATGGCGTGCTGTTTTTAATTTTCCTAAATACAACTATTCTCAAACATATATTTTCTCTTCGAATTTAATTAAAATAAAATATGGGTAAATTTCTTTATACAACGTTATTGAAAAAAAAAAGTTATATATTATCTATTTATTATTTTTATAAAAATATCTTAAAATTTATTAATAATCTAGCTGATAATGTAATTTTTACGCATTAACCATGCATAATATAGAATCTTGTTTTAAATTAACATATACAATAAATGCATTAAATTCTATAATAATTATTTGTAAAATCGTTTAAGATGATTTTTAATTGGTTTATAATGCAAAAACTGTTAGTTGATTGAAATTAAACTCTTCGTGTAAACTTTTAATTCCTAGAATTTTTAATTACACGATGCAATTTTTAAATTTCATGTTACTTGAGTATTTTGAAACATTTAACGTAAATAGAAATTGTCAAGAACTGACCTTGTAAATATATTAACAAGCAGGATAAATTCATTGATCTTTATATCAAAAAAAGAAGTTAACATCATATAAATTCATTGGTTGAGGATATAAAATAATTTTATATTATTAATGTATGATCATCATACTTTAAAATGATTTTCGTTTAACAATTTAAAGTAGCATTTACTTTAAAAAGAATATTTTATTTATTTTAATCATAAAGGTACCAACTTTAGTTATAAAAACATCATCTTCACTTCCAAAAATTTGTATAATAAATAATAAAAATAGTGTGATATCTTTGTAATTAAACTTTCAAATAAAAAGTATTTTCCAAATTAAATGAATCCTTGAAATGGCCTTTTAAAGATGATTGTTTATTGATTATATGTATTTTATTTCTTCGAATAGTGTAACAAAGAAAAAATTAGGCTACTTAACTATTATGATTTTAAGAAAAATTAATTTATTTGACCTTATGGTAAGCGTTACATTTATATACGCACTCATAAATAAATAAATATATATATATATATATATATATATATATATATATATATATATATATATATATAT
>Ga0099823_1006641_pt1 | contig 11695 bp, 6 predicted proteins | sample CowpearedBW_FD_76831 | JGI IMG/M metagenome (GOLD analysis project Ga0099823, IMG submission 76831) | Root nodule microbial communities of legume samples collected from California, USA - Cow pea red BW | ecosystem: Host-associated > Plants > Roots > Nodule | place: USA: California | collected... | reverse complement strand
ATATATATATATATACATATATATATATATATATATATATATATATATATATATTATACTGCAATTAAATATATTATTTATTTTGTATTGTATTGCTAAATTTTAATTATAATAAAACAAACATTGAAGTATATAAATTCAAATTAATCTTTCTATTATTAAGAAAATTCTGATATTTTATTAAACAACAATTTGGTGAGGCTGGATTACAATATCAAATATGTATTTTTAAATAATTATCTATTAAAGTAAATGACACAAATTTATAAATGATAAACATATTTTAAGAAAATATAGAATTACTTATCTATTGTCTCTCCCAGCTTTTCCTTTTATATCACACACTACATTCATTCTCGCTTGCCAAAGTCATTTTCTTGGTGACCACCACTACACACAAAATTTCAAAACTTCCTCTTCATTGTATTAATAATTCATCTAACAAAAAGATATGATTTTAAAATACAATTATTTATGCAAACAAAATAAGAAATCCTATCATATATGATTACAGTTACATTCTTAAAAATAACGAAGATACATGCTAGAGACATAAATAACTTTCGTTTATTTGTTTACGCTTTGGTTCCTGCCTACTAACAAATACTTAAATAACTTTTAATTAGTAAGGAAGTTTCCATTAAAAAATTATGATAAAAATAAAAAGCTAGCTTAAATATAGATTAATAATATATTTTAATTACTTAATCAATTAACAACCTTCCATTTTATTTAAAAAAAAAAAAGAAAAAAGAAAACCATTTTTGAAGTGAAAACATTGATATGGATGAAATGCGATATGTATGAACAAGGACGTGGAAGCGGTGGAAGTTGGGAGAATGAATTAAAGGAATGGAGTTGCCATTTGGTGTGAGGAGCGTTGAGTGGGAAGTTGTGGGGCTTCTCCCTGCACCTTGGATAAATTCTCCTGCACTTTCAAATATCTCTTGCACTTTCAAATATGTGCATTGATGACACTAATGTTTTTACTAACCACTTAAGGTGATAATATCTTCTTGGACAATTTCCTCATCTTCATTGCCCATTTATCCTGATAGCCATTCATTTTTCTTGTCAACATCATTCAAGACCATGGCATATATAAGATCATGGTTATCAAGACCATTGCAAGTATTTTTCTAATTATCAACCAACCTAAGAACTAAAAGTTCCCATAACATAAACATAAGTGAGTAAATCACTCTGGTCCAAAAACTAGGCATGAGCACCATTTTGGTTACTCCACATCAGTAATTCAAAAAAATTCAACAAAACATAGTTTTGGATGTCAACATTAGTATACCAATTCAAAGAAATGGATGTCGACATTTGTAATGTCAAAATTTTGAAAAAAAACGCAGTTCTAGATGTCGACATCCGTAGCCCAATTCAACGAATCGGATGTCGACATCCGTAATGTCAAAATTTGAAAAGAAAAACAGTTGCGGATGTCATCATCCATAGACCAATTCAATGAACCAGATGTTGACATAGCAGCATACATGTTTCACACATACCGGATGTTGACATCTAGTACCCATTGGAAAAAAATTGCATTCGACCCTAAAGAAGACAACTAATTCGTCCAGTTCATAAATCATACACAGATGGATCTAAAAAACACACGAATTAAAAGAACAGATAGACAGTGGAAGCAAACAACCATGTAAGCCAAGTAAAAATTTAAAGAAAAAAGAAAAAAAAAGAACTTGGACTTGGATATGGGTGAGAGTAGCTTGTTGTTCCGGATGTGAGGGGAAGAAAAAAAAAAGGAGAACTTGCACGGATGTGGGGAGAAAGAAAATGAGAAGCTGAGAATGTGAGAATGAAGGCAAAGACGACACAGAGCTAGGGTTAACAAATTTGGAGGTGTGCCTCTATTACTCTTTCAGTAAATAGGAGAGAGAAAAAAGTTAATTTCTTTTAGCCGAGGGATAATCTAGCCATTTATAATGATTTGGGGGTGCATGAGAACTGCTTAGAGGTGCAGGGAGAAGCCCCCGAAAGTTGTTACCTTGTTTGATTGGTATGTCAAGTTTCCTAAAAAGGCTACTTCTTCTTGCACCTTCTATTTTTCTTCACGTACTCTCACAGACTTGATAAAATTACACTTTTATCCTCTTCTTCTATGTGCCACTTCCATCTCCACCTCACAACATCTTCATCTTCTTCCTTTCTCAACCTCTTTGTCATCATTATTTTTAACACTTTCATTGCCACTCATAATCGCCACCACCTTCCTCATTCTCCATTCTTCTTAATACATGGCATTAGAGAATAAAGTGGTTAGTAAAGAGGGCATTGGAGGAGATAGACGAGAGGTGGAAAGGAGAATATGATTATACATACATTTTAAATTGGGTGTTCCAAAAAGTAAAATTTACTCATACACCTCATTTTCTTTAATATATTCCTAAATGGATGTTTCGAAAGATATTTTCAAATCTAGAAATATTTTTTGAAACACATAATTTTGAATGTATTTTTGTTATAAATCTCAAATTGGATATTTTGGAAAATATTTTTGAATCCAAAAATACCTTTCCAAACATTCATTATAGAATATAAAAAATATTTTTCAAAATGGATGATCCATAAGGTATTTTTGGATCTGGAAATGCCTTTTGGAACATTCACTCGACAATATATTTTCATTTTCTAAAATGAGTGTTCCGAAAGGTATTTCTAAATCTAGAAATACCATTGCTCTATAAGTTTTAAGATAGTTCTTGTTCACTATTTTATTGGTTTCAACTTGTGTGTTTGATGGTTTCTTTTTCTATAGCTCATTTTTCTCAGCTTTTGCATTTCACAGCTTAGTGTAATATTATGTTTGACTTCTTTGCATAATTTATATGTTTAGGATTGTGGAATTGGTTCTATTTTCATTTCCCATGTGTCACTCTCATGTTTTCAATCAAAAAACTTCAGCTAGTGCAATTTATTTCTTTTTAAGAAGGTTGTTGAACTTTTCAGTTTGATAATGATCACAGTTTTGTTATGTTTTCAAGCATTAGTTGTTTTCTCTGTTTTAACTCGTATTTGTTGTCTTGCATATTCCTTGTTAGCATTGTATTGTTCAATTTTAAGGTCTGTAAAATTTGTGTAATTATCACTTAGTCATACTAGTCTAGCTTAGTTTGCTAAATTAATTCATATTGAGTCATGTCTATTTGCTTGAATTGAATGAGTAATTGTTTTGTATTTTGAATGAGTTAGTTTCATTAGTTTATCACATAACACTTGTTTGATTTCAATTTCATTGTTTATTTGTTATTCTTTTAAAAATCCCTCAAAACATGTTCTTTTGCATTCAATTTACTCATTGCATTGGTCATGTCCTTGGATTGACCTGAGTTTATCCTTATACTACATTAGTAAAGGGCAAAACTTAGTTTTGTTTGATTGGCATGTGTGACAAAAGGCTACTATCAGTGGGTGAAAGGAAAAACAAGACAATTATGGAGATGACAATGCGTTTGCTCTTTGAAAAAGATCTTACAATTTTTTTTTGGGTAGAGGAGGTTAATACCTCTACATACTTGTTGAATATATTGTCAACCAAAGCCTTGACAGAAAAAAACACCTTTTGAAGCATGCTTAATATGGAAGAAAGCCTTCGGTGGAGCATCTCAAAATATTTGGTTGTGTATAGTATCTTAAATTAGAAGTTGGTACTTTTTTAGGGTATTGTAATAACTCCAAAGGTTACAGGATATACAATCCTTTGGTGAAAAAGATTCTTGTTTGTAGAAATGTGAGGTTTGATGAGATTTCTAAATGAAACTGGAAGACCTGCAAAGTAGAAGTCTCTAGGAAAAAACAACTTGGAGTAGACAATCTCCAAGAACAATATTTAGAAATTTAAGAAGATTTAGATGATAACGATGATGATGATGATTATTATTATTATTATTATTCAGTTAGAGACACTAAGACTCTTGCTAAAATTTATGAAAGATGCAACACTTTGCACTAGGACCTATAAAGAATATGAAGTTGTTGAAATAGATAGGTGGAGATGTATTATGCAAGAGGATATGAATGTGATTGAGAAAAATAGAACATGAAAACTTGTAGACAAGCCAACTAATCAAAAGGTTATTGATCTTAAGTGGGTTTACAAAACTAAATTTAGTCTTGATTGTTCTATAAACAAACTAAAGGCTAGACTGGTTGTTAAGGTCTATCATCAACAAAGTGAAGTTTATTTTTCATATATATTTGCTTCAATAGCAACACACAATACAATCATGTTGCTAGTTGTATTGGCATAAAAAATTAGTTGCAAAATTTATCATTTTGATGTTGAACTTGCTTCTTTAAATGGTTTGCTTGAAGATGACATTTATGTTAAATAACCTAAAGGCCTTTTTGTTCTAGGTAGTGAAAAGAAAGTCTACAAACTTCAAAAAGCTCTTTATGGATTGAAATTGGCTCCAAGGGCTTTATAGAAGTATGGATCATTGATTACTTATATGTTGATGATTTGTTGGTCATTGGCAATAGATCAGATTCTTTGAGCAAATTCAAGGATAACATGGAAACTCAATATGAAATGATTGATTTGAGAAAAATAAATTACTTTCTTAGAATGGAGATACACCAATATGATGCATGAATCTTCATTGCTCACAAGAATATGCTTTAGAAATTTCGAAGAAGTTTCACATGCAGAATTGTAAACGAGTGTGCACACTGGTTGTTGTAAATGACAAGTTGTCACTTAATGATGTTAGTGATAAAGTACAAGCTTCTGCTTATAGAAGTTTAATTGGTAGTCTTTTGTATCTTATAAGCACTAGACAAACATAATGTTTGTTGCAAGTTTGTTGTCCAAATTTATGCATTGTCCTAGTCAAGTTCATTATAATGTAGTAGAATGACTATTGATATACATAAGAGGCACAACAAACTATGGTATATGGTTTTCAAAGGATGAAATTTGAGATCTTCAAGGATATACAAATAATGATTGGCAGGAAGTTGGATGATGCCTAGAGTACCTCGGGTTATGTTTTCTCATTTGGTAGTGGTGTTTTCTCTTAGAATTCGAAGAAACAAGAAGTATTGGTTGAATCCACAACTCGGAGAATTGTGAATCAGACGATCAAATTTCAGACATCCTGACCAAAGCACTTTCCAAGATCAAGTTTGAATTGTTAAGATCAAAGTTTGGAGTATCCAAGAAAATTTAAAGTAAAAGACTTATAAAATGAGATTTTTCTATATACTTTATGTTCTTATTTTCTTTTTGCCAAGTAATGTCAGGTTCAATTTAATTATAAACCTTGGTTTATGGAAAAGGAGAATGTATGACAGTGGTTACTAAAAATTATTGGTCACATTTATTTTTGTGTAAATTTACATCTCTCTTATTTAGAGAAAATTTTTGTAACTTATATAATATTGCCCTCAGAATGTCAACTTGTAGATTTACATTTCACTTATTAATTAGAGAAACTTTTTTGTATCTTATATATTATTGTACTCAAAATATCAAACATAAAGCTTTTTGTCTCCATTCTTTTCGTGTGAACCTTCACAAATATTAAAAAACAAAACTTTTTTTTTGTTTTTTCTAGTTATAAATATTAATCTACATAGCCACCCCTTGTTTCTTGCTTTGACATTTGAAGTGAAAAATTGGTTTGACCCTTACTAATTTGTCTTTTTTCCTTTATAAAAAGATGTTTCATGTAATGTATGTGTTAGGTTTTTACTGTCCATTTTTGTTGTTCTTAGGCTTGGATTATTTGGGAAAAGAGGGTGTTGAGACTTTTTTATTTGTACAAATCTTGAAATGGTTTCCCAACAAGTATTGGCGTCATTTCTTCATTGCTTCTATTATTGCATACATTTCCTTGATATATATTGAGGATGCTTGAAGACAGGGGCACATTTTCTTGTTGAAGAAAGTCAGGGAATGATCTTGCTGACTAAAGACGACACCAATGGCAACTATGGATGCATCCATTTCTACAACAAAAGGTTGTATGAAGTTTGGAAGACGTAGTGTAGGTAATAATGACATGTGTATGAAATGAGATTACTCAACTAAGTAATTTCATATGTATCAATAAGTCTAAAATAACATGTTAATGTGCGAGATGTGCTCTAAAGTGGGACTGTACACTAAAATATCATGAAAAAAACAAGAACAAACCAACGCAGATAAGGTCTAAAGAGATCATTCATGGTTGCTTGAAATGTGGATGGTTCATTAGATAAATCAAAAGGCATGACCAAAAATTCATACTGGTCATTTGTAGTGTGAAAGACTATTTTATGGGTGTTGTCTAGATTGAGTCTATTTGGTGGTATCATGAATAAAGGTCTACTTAGTAAAAATTGTAGTTGAACCTAATTCATCGAGCAACTCATCTATTATGGGAATGTATGCGGTCTCAAATGGTGTTGCATTTAAGGTTGTGTAATCAATACAAAAACGCCAAGTTTCATCTTTCTTTTTACTATGAGTGCAAGTGAGAAGAATGAGCTAGTGTTGGGTTTAATGAAACCTTCTTTAAGCATTTCAGAAATTAATTTGGAAAATATATTTTTTGGAGTGAGGGTAATAGTAGGATTTGGCATCTTTCTTCTTTACTATGAGTACAAGTAAGGAGAATGAGCTAGTATTGGGTTTAATGAAACCTTCTTTAAGCATTTCAGAAATGTATGTTTTTTGGAGTGAGGGTAATGGTAGGATTTGACATCTGATAGGAGGGGTCTTGGCGAAAAGTTGGATGTGATGGTCATGAGGTCTTGAAAGGGGTAGGCCATGTAGGGTTTGAAATATTGCATGGTGTTGGAGAAGGATTGATTGGATTTGGAAAGGTAGGTCGTATAGGGGTGATGATGGGGTTTGGAGGCTTATATCTAATGAAATGGTCGTGGTATGTTGGTTTTCTAGGGATAGTAAGAGGATGAAAGTCATTGCTTGTGTGGATATCAAGTGACAAAATTGGTAATAGGAGCTTGGGTAGTCATAGTGGTGTCAGTGTGAAAATGGTTTTTGAAGGATTCAGGGATAAAAGGTATGGATTTGGATGTCTAGCTTATTGGGTTTTGTTGGTAATTATTTATGGAGTGTAAATGATCAAATATGGAAAGGGGAAGTTATGGGTCTACTGTTAAGGGAAGGTAAAGATGATACCTGGTCGATGAAAAGGGAGAGTGAGGATTGTAGAAACTATTTTTAGTCTCCAATTCATCTTGGCGTTGCTCTTGGGATTTCATGTGTTGGGATGGCATTTACGATGTTAGACCGTGTTATATCGGTTTGTTTGTTCTTTTATTTTGAAAGAATATGATACACACAGATCTTCATAAACTTTGTTGTTGTTGCATGCAAGCCTAAACAAAAAACAATTATCATAAAATTAACCGAAGAAAATTTCAAAACCAATTTGTGTCCTGGTTTATCAAGGAAACTTGCGGTGGAAGCGGTTTGGTGTTGATTAATATAAAAATTACGATCAATTCCGGAGGAACATTGCATTAACATTTATTTTACCACCTTGGCTGCATAAAAAAAAAGCAGATGAAAGGAAAAGTATTGAAAGGTTAGGATCTTATGCAGTGGGTAGTGGTGAGGTAGAATAAGCACCAGACTAAAATGAAATCTGTTATTTTATGTATGAATTTCATACAAAAATATAACTCCTTATAACAATATTGAGCAATTAGAGAAAAATGCCATACTTATTTTATGTTATCTATTTTCTTATAATTTATGTTTCTGTAAATCATAAATACCTTTTTTGTCACTACTATTTTATCATGATGGAATGAAGGTCTTCAGATTGAAGATAAAGACTGGGTGAAATGTAAGAAGCCCATCTCACCAACTCATCACACAATCTGAAAGTAAATAAAAACTTAAATTACACAATTTGAAAAATCTCTTTTTATGGGCAAAGTGAAAATTTTCATATTCATAGAGATGCAGAAGGAAATAATTATAGAGGATGCTAAAAGAAATCTCCAACTTAAAACACCAAGAAGTATTTAATATTATACTGTATCCAAAATAAAGATTGAGAGACATAAATAAACTGAGATGTTTCAAACTATTTGAGTAGACGTTAATGATTGCCCATTAAACAAAAAAAAAAGTTTAAGTGAATGTGTATTATCATGAAACAAGACTTTAAGCTTAATGAAATTACAAAGTATTGAATAAGGAATTATCATTGAAAAATATTGAAGTGAAAGTCACAATAGTCGAAACACAACTTAAAAGGATGAACCTAAACATGTGTCTGTAAAAAATAGTCTTTTATAACTCTGAACATACTTGTCATTAAGAAGTATCTGAAGAAAGTATAGGTACATAAATAAGAGTTTTATATAACATTTTAGGTGTGAAAAAAATTGATATAAAATATCAATAAGTTTGTAAGATCAATAAATAAAGACTAGTAAAAAACTAAGTTCTTGTCTCTGTTCACCAAATTGCATCAAGTATTCAAATTCTTCTGGTTTATTATTTCTCTTTTACAGTTATATATTTGCACTCATTTCCTTAGACTTACATCTTTACATCCTTCAAAAAAAAAAATTCTTGCAAATTTTAAGTTTCTTTTCGGTTCTATTTTAAGATTTCAAAATGTAAGTTTAATTTATGTTCAAACTTTCTTAAGAATTTAAACTTTAGATTTTCAAATGGTCATTTTATTTTCATGAAGGTCTTCTTGATCATCTTATATAACTTTATATGTTTAATTTTGAAAACTAGATACTTTTAGAAATAAACATAAAAATGCTTTCTTTCAAAATTGATTGTTAACCTAAATTTTACTATTTCCCATAAAATTATTTAATCAAATATGGCAACTAAATTCATTTAAATTGAAAATCTGAAGATCACCAGTCTAAATAAAATATTACCATTTACATTTGTTTTAAGTTTAAAGTAAACTAAAATATTTATTTTTCACAGAAAACATCCACTCTATGAAGTCAAAGCATCAGAAAATTGAAAAACCCTAAAAAGCTTTCCATTCAAAATAACTAAATCACTTGAAGCTAGTGTAATAGTATTTGAAAGCAGTCCCATTAATATATCTAAATGTGAATGCTACAAAAATGTACTATTACAAAAATGTACTATTTCACAACCTGCATAACAGGCATTTGCCTTTTGTGAAACCTTAGCAAATATAAAAAAAAAAAAATGACATCCCAAAGAAATTAATCTGACAAATTCCAATAAAGGATTGAATACTGTAAGATGTTGACTATGACATAAACATATAAAAAAAGGAGAATTCTAACAAATGAGTGGAAGATTATATATCAGTGTCATACATCATCAACCATAAGATCATCCACTTCCAGGTAGGAATAGGGTTAATAGAGGCAAAATTAAGAAAACAAACTAACCAACATGTTAAGCTGCCAAACTAAAAATTTATCTAGTGTTCATACATGATCATATTTCTCTGATAACATATTCAACAAGTTAACGAGCCAAACAACAAGTAAACTGAAAAGGTAAACAGAATTTTACTTTCTTGTTGGATAGGAGCATTGTTTACATCTGTCCTGCTTGTTCATCATTTCCCCCTGAAATTTAGAGAAGAAAATTTGTGTCTCCTTAACTTCACTTATTAAGGTTATGTGCTCATCATTAAATACAATTTAAAAGTACAGTTTAATTTCACTTACGTGCTCATCATTAAGGTTATGTTGTCTCCTTTAAGAAGGATTCTCCCTGATCAAAAAATGAAATTCTTCAGAAAATGCACAAGTGGCTAAGATAAATAGAACAAAATTTGACAAACAGTAGCATACCTAATGTCTTTCTGCTTTTCTTTTTGATGTTCACTTCTTCAGCATCATCAAGAACTAAATTCATGTATTCATCAAAACCCTGTTTGGAAATGAACAAAATCACATTATCCTTGATTATCATCTCAGATGATCAATATCTTAACAAAGGTATACTGTCTACAACAACTACCACCATTCATCCCCATCTCCCCTATCCCCTCCCAGAACCAAAAAGGTTCACAAAATATTTTGAAGCCAAGAAAATTTAGATCACGCTGTTTTATATATGAGCTCATTACCCCATATTGCAATGTATTAAAATACAACCACATTTTAGACAGTATGACTAGAAAACTTTTGCACTTTTTTGGAAGGACCAACAGAACACCACCATTAAACTAAATTCCCCCACAATCCAATATACCGATAATCACAACCAACATATAAAGTGAAACACAAATCATAAAATATATCATAACAAGATCCCACGTAACGAAGAACTTTAATCTGATGTTAAAGTGGATAAAACAAAATTTTGATGGCCACCCATGTAAGGAAGAAGCATAAAAACCAAGACTCACAATGATTCGGCCTTCAATCCTCAAATCTTTTTGCTCAAAAAGCCAAATCTGAATGCGTGCTTTCTGCGTAAATTACAAAATAGTTAGAGCAAAGGAACAGGGGAAATTGGGGCAAACACCCAGAAACAATTATGAACTAGAATGAAAGTGGGTGGAAACTTACGCTCTGAAGAAACCTGAAAATCAAGTTCTGAAGAAAGAAAGAAGGAATGAATGAAGTTAGGTTAGAGTTAGAGCAAAAGAAAAGGGAAAGAGAAAGAGAGTATGGAATGAGGACGGTACAATGGGCTGAGTCATAACCCTCTGAACTTTGGTGCTCGCCATGGTTACGAAAGTGGAGGAACGAATGTGGTGGAAGATTGCAGGAGACGAGTGAGAAGACAATTAAAACCCTAAATTGCAACTTCTCTGCGAGAGTGAGGATGTTTTACAGGGCAATAGAGTGAAGCCACAATCTCTTCAGGCTCATGTATTTTTCTTCTTCTTCCACCTATTATATTATATACTTTTAAATTATTATGTTGCTATATTTTTTTAAAATAATAAACTATAGAATATTTACCACACTAGTATAAATTTAAATATGATTTTGAATTCTGCAGATAAGATATTTTTGTTTTAGTTTTCTTAAAAATATTATTATGTTTATTTAATCAAAATTGTAAATATATATATATATATATAATTTTTTTTTAGTTTTATAATTAAGTATATATATGCATATTTAGTTTTAATAAAACCTAAAATTTCATTATTTCTATTAAATACAAAAAATAATTTTTTTTTATTTTTAATACCTAAATAAAGTAACTTTTAATTTTAATTTTCATATAAATTTTACTTACTTTTACTTGATAAAAATTAAAACAAAATATTGTTTTATCAACAAAACTAGTTTTAAACTTGCGTACAGGTTGGTATTCATTTGTAGTTTTTTTATGTTAATAAATATATGTTATATTAAAAGATATTTAGAGGTAAAAGAAATAAATAATAAATTTTTTTAAATTTATAATTAAGTATCGAATAGAATCTTGATAGCAAATGATTTATAGGTTTTGAAAATTCATCATATATTTAAATATAGCAAACTTTATAAAAATGTAAATGATAAAGCAAGTGAAAAAAATATAAAATAATCTCTGTTAGCGATTTGGGTCACAAGTAAGTGATAAAAGTAAGTGAAAAAAATATATATAGAACCATTGTTAGCCAAAATAATAAAGAGATTTAATTAATTAAATATATGGGTAAGAATATATATATATATATATATATATATATATATATATATATATATATATTTAAATTAAGTAAGTTATTGATAGTATTTATAT
>Ga0099823_1006628_pt1 | contig 11702 bp, 12 predicted proteins | sample CowpearedBW_FD_76831 | JGI IMG/M metagenome (GOLD analysis project Ga0099823, IMG submission 76831) | Root nodule microbial communities of legume samples collected from California, USA - Cow pea red BW | ecosystem: Host-associated > Plants > Roots > Nodule | place: USA: California | collected... | reverse complement strand
TGACTGTTATCCAACTTTTTCTCTATATGCTAAAAGTTATAAATTATAATCTAATAAATGACTTTCATTATTGAAAACATGTTGAATAATAAGAGAGCATGTCATCACCATGGACCTAACAATGATAGTCCCATAATTGTGGCACGTGACGAGATGGAAGACATCAAAGAGTATAATGATATCATTATCTAAAATGTTTTCAATTAAAACAACAAAAAAATACTTGTTGTTTTAGTATCATTCCATATTTAACTGATGTCAATAGAAATGTATAAAGTTTTTTAATATTAAATATATAAAAAGGAATTTAATTGAAATTTAATTAAAAATATCCATATTTAGCATATTTAGGAGATACTTCAAACTTAACTATATTATTTATGATATTAGTGGGTCTTGACACTATTACATCAAAATGAACACCAAGAACCTTATGAGTCGTTCTCTTAAATGGAGTGTTGATCTTTTCAGGCTTAAGATAAGTTAGATACGTAACATTGACCTTCGATGTTTGAATAATTGAGAACTCATTACATAGTTAGAAATCAAGCAATATTTAGTTGACATAATTAAAATCTTGAAAGCTAAAATTACATAGTCGTGATATCTGAAATGGTTTAGTAGTTTTGGACCATCAAGTCAGCTATGCTACAATATTTCTCTCAAAACGTGAATAATTTAGCAAATTCATTAACAATATACAAAACAGCATTAGTGGGGAGATTTTAAAATCTGAAAAATGTTCTGCATTTGAATAGTTTTTAACGATAAAAATATACCACAAATCATAAAAAAATAGATTACAAATTGTCCGAGTATAAAACAATATTGGTTGGGATCACGTCTGATGCGGTAACCCTGTACAAACTCAGATAATTTCATCTTATTATATTGCTCATGAAAGCTGTTTTAAGTTTTAACTTATGCAGTCTTTCATCATTAGCTATACACATTAGCTATGTTTAGTACAACGTGCAATTTGTGAAGAAGTATAGGAGACGAATCTATCATTAATGTTGTTAACGCACTTATGCTAGTTTTTGGCCAAATGTGAAAACTGTTCATGCAGGTTACAAACCAATAACGGTTGATTACTCTATTTGTGTTCAAATAATAATAATAATACAAAAAAGTTCTATTTGTGTTCATGCTGCCATTACCTAAACGCTCTCGAAGCTTAATTAACTATTTCAGTATAGTTATCATATTTTATTGTATCTGAATGCAGTTATTCGTTTTCTGTTGAGACAGGGAATTCCAGTTTTCACAGATCCAACAGCTCCAAGTAACATAAGTTTTGATGACTGCCACTTTGGCACCAAGTGCTTCCAAAGGGTGACAAAGGTGAAGTCAAGAATTGTTCTAAAGATTCTGAAGCTAGGTTACAATGTACTTCTCAGTGATGTTGATGTATACTGGTTCAAAAACCCAGTTCCCTTACTTCACTCTTTTGGCCCTGCTGTTCTTGCTGCACAGTCTGATGAATACAAAAAACAAGGTTCTTGCTTATTTTGCACTTAGAATTCACACTTTTCCAAACTAGAAACATAAAACATCCATTACCATGATTTGATTAAGAAAAAAGTATAAACCTATCTGCTTACCTATAGCAAAATTTCTATTCTATGATCATTTATTTTGCACTGGTAATGATAGTTTTGGACTGACAAGTGAGTAAAAGAGAGAAAGACATTCGAACATAATGTTTCCGAGGTTGGATGCAGATGTTTCCAAGGTTTCAAATATTCTTTTGTTGTCATTTGTGCAGGACCAATAAACCTACCTAGACGCTTAAACTCCGGCTTCTATTACGCTCATTCCGACACTCAGACAATTGCTGCTATAGAGAAAGTGGTAAGACATGCAGAAACTTCTGGTCTATCAGAGCAGCCAAGCTTCTACGACACGTTATGCGGCGAAGGAGGATCCAACCGCGTTGGTGACAACCAATGTGTGGAACCTGAAACAAACCTAACGGTACATTTCTTAGACAGAGACCTTTTCCCAAACGGGGCTTACCAAGAACTATGGTGGGAAAAAGACGTTAAAGCAGCATGTTTGAAGAAGGGTAGTTACATTATCCACAACAACTGGATCAGTGGGAGGCTCAAGAAACTCGAGCGCCAAGTGTTGTCGGGTTTATGGGAGTATGATCCTGGCACAAGAATGTGCCTTTGGAGCTGGCATGGCACGGTATCAAACAGTGAAGTTAATTTTGAGGAAAGGGTTGATTCCTTCTTATCAAGTCTATGAACTTGTTTTGTCCTCACTCAAATAAAAGCCATTGCTTTCCCTTTGTTTGCACATGGCACAACCTCGGATTCATCGCGCCATAGAGAAAGCCGGCCATAGGAAACTGAGAAGCATCTATGATGTCTCTCTTTAAATAATATCTGCGTGGCGCACGCTCTTCCGCTACCCAGCTCTAGTTTCTAAAAGAGATGGTGAAAGATTCAGAGAGCATAATAATAAATTTGAGGTGCAGGCTATGCTGAAGCGTGTGGTTCATTCGTTAGGCCGGGTGGAACACAGAGATAAAGGTTCCAGAAGGAAGAACCATCAGAGTCAGAGGGTGCCATCGCCGGAATTGTACTCACAGTCGAGGGATTTTGTTGTGAGGATAACTCACGCGGGTGGACATCAGGAACTGTATAGACATGCAGTTCCTGCGTCTAAGTTGATGACAAAGTATCCAGGGATGTGTGTTGCACGGCCAGAAGTGTTCAGAGTGCCGCATCAATCGGTGTTATGGAGAGAGGAGATTCTGGTGCCTGGTCACAAGTATATCCTGATCTCGTTTAAAGACGTGGAGAAGCTGAAACGAAAAATTTCAGAGGAAGAGAAGAGCAAAGAGGGTGATGGGGTGGTGGTGGAAACAAAGACCAGGTCTCCTAAGGAGAGAAATGGTGTAGCAGGCCATGAGACGCTGGATACAATCATCAATGGTGGAAACAGTCACAGAGAGAATGGGAAAATGAAAGAGGCAAATGGAGTTGCAGGGCAAGGGTTGGAAAAAAGGACAAGTGTTTCTCCGAGAGGAGAAGGGAGCAACAGTGTTGCGAAAGAGGGAATGGGGCTAGGTGTAGAGAAGGTGGAGTCAAATGTGGATGGTTGTTTAGGTGAAGGAGGTGTAGAGGACTGTTTTTACTCTGCAAAGGACTTCTATGTCCGTAGGGAGAAATCCATAACCCCAAGACCTTCAAGACGAAAAGGAATAAAAGGGAAGAAGCCTTTTGTGGCACCTCTTCCAAAGCCACGACCATATCGGAGCTTGGCATGGCAACCTAGCCTCCCAACTGTGAGGGAACTCTCGCCATGATTTTGTGCTGTAGAGCTCTTATTCTGCTATTGAATCACCGCTTTCTCTATTGGATAGCTGTTACACCATTTTAATAAAATCAATACATAATTCCCACCTTTTTTTTTAATTGTATTGTTTCCTTGTGCATAAGGAACCTTGGCATGTGTATTAGACAGAAGAAGAAAAAAAAATGTGAGCCATTTGCATAAAAATATTGCTAACATCGGCGGAACTTCTCACAAATCTAACACCACAAATGAAAGTGAGTTATCTCGTTATTTTGAACCCAGGTATCTCCATCACATCTCATTTATTTATTTATTTTATTAAATTCAGATTTTCCTGTTATCTTAGAGATTTTTTTATTTTCTTAGTGATCGCCTTCTAATTCAGGCTCTGTTATTGCTCTTGTACGATTTTTATTTACATTATATGGCTCTATAAGATTGGGCTGGAGATTAAGAAGTCTAATTGAATCACAGTTCTATTCATAAGATGTTTTAACAAATGGATTTTAAGCAGAGATGAGGCAACAAGGTTAAATGAATTCACTAAATACAGATCAATATCGCTGAAGCTTATTAATAAAAAATAGTAAAAGTCTAAAAATGCTGGAGCTGAGGAATGCTCCACTCATTTTCTTTCTTATTAAATTTCCATCCGAGATTAAATGAACATAGTAATCACAGGCTTGACATCCGAACATAAAAGATTCATCCCTTGCCAACTGAGTTAAGAATCTTCCATCCACGATGCATGTGCAGCCACACCAATCCCCTCTTCTCCAATTTGTACTGCACAAAACAATGCTTTGAAAGATGGTGACAGTAACTTGAATTAACCACCTATATATAAGCTTTCATATCTCAGAATGCACCCTCATAAAACATAGGACAAAATCCTAGTCAAGATCCAAGTGTAGATGACTGAGAGAACAGCACCAACCGGAATAGTAACTACCCATGAAGCCACAATCTCCTTCACAGTTTCTGCTCTAACACTGTTAAATCCCCTTGCAAATCCAACACCCATTACTGCACCTACTAGAGTATGGGTTCCAGAGATGGGTAGCCCCAGTTTTGAAGCAAACAGAACCACAGAGGCAGCAGCAAACTCAGCTGCAAATCCTCTGGTCGGAGTAAGTTCTGTAATTTTCTTTCCTATTGTAGCTATCACTCTGTAACCCCACATCATTAGCCCTGCAACTATTCCAAATCCTCCCCAAGCGAGAACATCAGTTGGAATGACAATCTCAGCTCCCATGGCACCACCTTGAAGGATAGCCAGTGCACCTGCCAGTGGACCTATGGCGTTGGAGACATCATTTCCACCGTGAGCAAATGACATGAAACATGCTGAAAGAACTTGCATGTAACCAAACACTCCATAAACTATTTCCAATTGAGCACCCTTTGGGCCTGCAACATCGTCCAGGAATCCTATGTTGTGGTGGACAGTTCCTTCTTTTGGCTCAGGCTTTGGAGTATTTGACTTGACAAGAAGATGGCCCAGCTGCTTTCTGATGATTCTGTCAACCAGAAAAGCACCAACAGTTCCACCCACTAAAGCTTGTGCCAAAGCTAAAGGAAAACTCTTGCTAAGGGGAAACGCAACAAATGAAATCCCGGTAACACCTAGAAATACAGCAATTGGTGCGGCGGCAGCTGCTGCTAGTCCGGGGTTAGGTGCACTGTATACAAACTGGACAGGGAAAGGATTAAGAGCAGGAATTCAGCATATTTTCTGATTGAAAACTTTAAATTTTGAAGTAATAAAAAAGTTCGAAAATGAATACAAATAGTGTGAATAATAAATCTTAAGCACAAAATATTTTAGTTTAATTTTGATGTACTCCTCATATATATTTATATAGACAATTTTTACATTGTTCCAGTCATCATATCCTTTATGCTCTGTTTGCTGAAGAATAGAGAAATAAGTTGATTGAGAATAAAATGGAAGACTGAAAATAGTGTTTGGTTGTAGAAAAATGATGGAGAGACTAAGATGAGTAAAAATTAGTGAGAAATAGTATAGAAGATTGAAAATTATCTTTCTTTCTGTCTTTCTTACCAAACCCATGTTAGTTTCATCCTCTCCACCAAACACACCATTAATGAGTTTGACAGTTCATGTCATTAAGCTCGTTAAACTATGAGATGTCACAAGCAGTTTAAACCTTTTTCGTTCAGAGTGCATATACATTAAAATCAAATAATTTTGAACCGAAAGAACCTTTCTTTTGAAATTTGATTACTTTTTTCTAGTCTGCGTTTGAAATCGAATAGGAAAATGCTAGAACCCTGAAGACAGCATGTTGGATTCAAGAGTTTACCCTTCGGATGCACTTGTAGACAAGAAATGATACAGCTGCTCCCATCAGTGGTGACACAACCCAGGAAGAGATCACCCTTGCTAGTGAACCCCAGTAAACAGCTCCAGGACCTCCATATACTAAACCAAACCCCACCATTGCTCCTACTATACAATGTGTAGTAGATACTGGCCAACCATAATATGATGCAAACTGCATAGAGCAAAATAATAAATAGATGTTCAATTTCATTGGAATGGTTCAATATATAAACAAAACATTACTCTTCATTTATCTCTTGAACAAAGTAATAATAAGAACAAATCAATAATTTGAAAGTTTACTAAAACTGGTTACTCCGTTTGAGTTAAATATTACAATCTTGAAACACGATATAAAATAGGCAAGAAGCTTAGAGTGCATTCCAATTAAATTAAATATTTCTTTTAATTAGAAGGTTTTAAACTTGAATCTAAAGTCGCAATTCCTAGCACATTTGTCTGTAAGTTCAGTAAGTATAACAACGACAATAGTTTAATAGCTCTGTTCTCATCTGATTCTACCTGATCTTATGAGCACTACCATGCATAGTTGTTGAGGGAGATGATTTTGAATGAGGACATTATGTTTCAATTTCATTTTGCGTTATGAATGAGAAGATTATGAAAGAGAGAGGAGGTTTTGTTTTTGTTTTTTCGTGCTTCCTTTACCTGCAACCAAGTACCAGCAGCAGCCAGAGAAGAGAGCAAGCCAGCGAAGAGCAGAGTATGCTTCCCATTGAACACATTGGCCAACAGAATCCCCTTCTGCATCGTGTTCGTCACGTGCGACCCCATCAACAGCGCCCCCGAAAACTCCAGCACCGCCGCCGTCACCACCGCCTGCCTCAGCGTCAGCGCCCCCGACCCCACCGAGGTCCCCATAGCGTTCGCCACGTCGTTGGCGCCAATGTTCCACGCCATGTAAAACCCGAACAGCAACGTCGCGTAGGACAGCACCCTCGTCTTCAACGCCAGCCCCGGCCCCAGCGACTTCATCATCAGCGGGAAGCTCAGCACCGCCAAAGCCATGCATATCGATATGGCCGACGCGGTTCCCGATGATATGTCAAAGGCCTTCGCAATCCCATCCACCTCATCGCCGTTCGCCGCTCGAACTCCCTCCTTCCGCCCCTCCGCCTCCCCTTCGGCGAAAGACGACAGCGTGGCAAAGCGCTTGGCGGCGCTCAAGTGCCTGAACCTGAGAATGCTAAGCGAGGAAGGTTTTGGCGGTATCGGCGGTAGCGAGGGTACGAGGGTGTTGACGCGGTGGGAGTTTCGGAGGAAGAAAGTGGAGGTGGCGTGAGAGTTGCGAAGGAAGGGAGTGTGTTTAGCCGAAGCGAAGCGACAGGAGGGATTCATGTTGGTTGAGGAAGGAAGAACGATGTGAAAAAGTGTGTCTGGTCGGAATTTGTGTTTGATTATTCGTTGAGATTGTTGGGCGTTGAGCGGTGAAGGTTGTGGTGGTGATGGTGGTGGTGGGTGAGGACAAGGGAGGGGAATGTGGCAGAGAGCATAGCGAAGTGTGGAGGGGAATGAGTGGTGAATGGTGATTCTCTGCGTTCTTTCCAAAAATATATCTGTAGCCACCAACTATTTGTCAGAAAACTTATGGTTGAAAATAGGAAGACAAATTCCCTCACTCCATTATCTTCAACCAAACACAAACTTCTACATGTGCTGTCTCAACGTGTTACACGTGTAAAGATTTGCTTGGTTTAACCACTTCAAATATTGCACAAAACAACAGTGTGGCTTCAAATATGTCGATAATGAAAGGTCAATTTAGTCAGATTCTCCAATATTCCATTGCATTCAAGATACTAATTCGGTTATTAGAGGCCTCACAACAGTTGCAACTTTCGGTTGTGCAAAATCCACCCTTCTGTAACTCTTAAGTAATTTTTCACTCTTTTTATGCCGGTAACGTACAATACCTAATAATTAGATACTTCTTTGTTTGGTTCCCCGTTTCTGCACGTGGTGCTTTGTTCAGAGGAAGTTGTTGCAGTAAATGTGACACGAGCTTCAATCATGGATCGGTTTAAAAACACAATGCATAATATATTATATTAAAAATAAGTTTAATATATTTTTAATCTTTAACTTTTATTTTAAATTAAAATAAACTTTTATATATTTCGGTCCTTAAAACTTTAAAAAGTTTGAGTTTCAACAACTCGAGAAAGTGATTACGAACTACTGTTTATGAATGCTTTAAAATCTGACTTTGGTTGAGTGAGCCATCATTGGATTGAACATGATATTGAGCGAAGATGTTGTGTTGTTATCATGTGCCTTCTCAAGATCTTTGTCTTTGGGTCAGAGACTGCACAACTACCACATGAATTTAAGATTTTATGGTGGATGATGAATGCAAAATTATTTACAAATTGCCTTTGAAAAAGGTTATTGGACAACGTAGAACTTAAGAAAAAAAAGGAGAAAAGAGAAAAACTTGTGGTGCACAGAGTGAAGTGCGTTGTCTTACACTTGCTTTGGTGAAGGAGGAAAGATTGAGGGGGATGTATGGCAACTGATGCCTGACTCTGATATATTTGAACATAGTTCTCAACTACTTCTCATCGCTACTTTATAAAAAACTCAGGTTGTAAATTGTTATGTGTATGAGTTTGGAAATATTGTATTACGTAATTGGCTAGAAATTTCTTTTAGTTGAAGTTAGACCCAATGTGGTTAAATTTCATATTTTAAGAATAGAATATGAATAGATATATTTTACGTTTCAAGACTTAAACAATTGTTTGAGTATTAGATTAGTTAATAAATTATCAGGGTGTGTCAATCCAGTTCCCACGTATTCATTCATTATGAGTTGAACTAAAAAAAATTCAGTTTAATTCGTTTTACTTTCTGGTGTGTTAGAAATTTTGTATCTTTGTTTGACACTACGACTACGGATTGATGAGTTAGTGAGTTGACTCACTTACGAATATTTTATTTTTGTAATTTATTTTTACATATTTATTTAAATATACAATAAAAATGGATTAACTCAATTCACTTTTTTTATATTAGTGGAATCAAAATATTCACTTAATTATCTAAATACTATTATAAAGATAGTAGTTGAAAATTAAAATATCAAAATAAACAAATAAATTAAACATCCAAACTATTCTGATATTATTGAACAATATTCTAGTATTTAAAAAGATCAAGTTGTGAATCTATGTAATTAGAAGTAATAAATAATTACAATTAAAAAAGTTATAGAAAATGGTAAAAAATTTAATAAAGTGTGGTGGGTTACGGGTCAACCTACCTTCAACCTGGCTCAAACTCGTTTAACGATCAAATGAATCGAGTTCAATTGAATCCACATTTATAAAAACAGAAATTTGTGCAACATAACATGCTCAAACCTGTGGCGAGACAAATTAGCTCACTGATTAGAACCCATTTTGACATCTCTATACATCATATGTACTTAAGTGATATATTGTTTTATATTTAAGTTTTAAATTTAGAATAAATAAATTGTCACTACAAGAAAGTTACGACAAAATTATTCCTAACTCATCCATCACCGATCCCTTGCAAAACGATTCATCAAAGGATTAACGAGGAAACAATAAAGACACTATGTCGTAACTAAATATAGGTAGCTAAGTAGCGAAGGAGTTACTCTATCACTAATGCTTACAATTTTTGTAGCAAATGTCTCACTAATGAATTTAAAGAAAACTTGTTAATCTGTGGTTACTCCCTAACTGATCTGTAGCAATATATACAATGTCTCCCTAACTAATATTAGTTGATCCATAGCAAACTAGTTTTAGTAAATCCCTAGTTGATTCGTAGCACAGTATAATAACTTATTCCTAGTCAATCCATAATTGATTCGTATAAAACTATTACTACTTATTCCTAACTCATCCCTAGTTGATCCATGGCAAATTATAACAACTCTTCTTTAGCTAATTTTTTGCTAATCCCTAGTAAATTGTAACAATTGATCCTTAATTGATCCATAACAAATTATAATAAATTATTTCTAGTTAATCCTCAACAGAAGTGTAATAAATTGTAACAATATATCCATAACTAATCACTAACAAAATCATAGCAAATTGCATTAGACCAAAATATTTCATACTTTTATTTGTACCTTATAAAACACTTTTAATAACATTAAGTAAAAATATAATAAGTGTTGCTAAACAATTTATAGGAAACATGTCAAATTTAACTATATTCAAAATAATCAAACTCAAGAACATAATGAAAATGGACTTTTAACATCACAAAATTGTTAACATACATGATTAAAACAAAATGAAACAATATTATCATCTTCATATTTTTTTCTCCCTACGTTTCTTGGTAAACTATAGTGATGATATCTTAATGCATGAAATATTTATGTCTTGAAAAATTCTATTTGTGTTTGCATTTGGATATGTATTTGTTATTGTAAAAGTGTTTATATTTCTAATTGTGCTTAAATTTCTGTTTGTATTTATACAAGAAATTGTGCATGTATTCCTCTCTTTAGCTTGCATGTGACTCTATTTGTGATTTTATAAGGAAGTTGCTCTTGAGATTTTGTCTGTAAATATTGACTTTGTTTAACCACTTCAAATATTGCGCAGAGCAACAGTATAGCTCCAAATATGTAGATAAGGAAAGGTCAATTTAGTGAGATTCTCCAATATTCCAACCGTAACTTTTTAAGCACATTTCCCCTCTTCCTGTGAAGTAAAATACCAATAATTAGCTTCCTCCTTTGTTTGCTTCCTATTTCTTCACGTGCTGCTTTGTTAGAAGAAGTTGTTGTAATAAATGTGATACGGCCTTCAATCATGGATCCGTTTAAAAAGTTTAAAGACAATGCATTATATAAAAGAATTGTCTTTTCATTAGGGATGAAGGGATGACAACCGGACATGGCGGGACACAGGTTTTGGTATTTCATACCCATTTTTATAAAAATAAATTATGTTCATCCCCATATCCAAATTCAACATGTATCAAATTTTTGTCGCATCCTCATTTCCATTGGATAATGGTATAATCTCGTACTCATACCTGTACCCATTTTGTTACTACTTTAATATTAATTTTCATAAAACAATAAAAAATTACGGCAAAGTAAACATAATATTATTAAATATTCAGTATTATGAGGATGATTGTTTATTCGATATTAAATACTTTAAAATAAATTATAATTGTTTACATTTTAGATTAGAATACCATATAAAATTTCATAAGAACCAAAATATTTATTGAATTTGCAAATATTAATGAAACTTAATTGATAAAATTTAAAAATATTTTAAAAAATATAAAAGGAAAATAAATATTCAAATTAAAATATATTTTAAATGTTTGTTTACTTCAATTTTTTAAATTCTAATGAATCTCTTTTTTATACACTAATAAAAGTTATAATACATTATTTGATCAAAATGACACAAAGAACAAAAATAATAATAAAATTTTAACATAGATTTTGTATCTTTTGAACTCTAATATATGTTGGATGTTGATAAAAGAACATTCATGACAATTATATTAAATTTTTATATTATAGCAAATAAAATTTATTTATACAATTATAGTGAGACAATTATAGTATGATTGATAATGAGTTAGAAAATAAAAAATAACTAGATAAAATATATCAAAATAGTATGCTATGTGATGTAAATAAACAAGAAATAAAAATATTAAAAAATTAACAAATGTGTATCTTATAAACAATTTGAGAGATTATTGAAAGGAATCACATAATGCAAAAAATAAAAGTATAATCAAAGGTATGATAAGATGAAAAATACATTAAAGATTTAAGAAAACTTTTCAAATATCAACATATATACTCAATGGTTGAGAAATAACAAAAATTATTTTAGCGAAACAGAAAAGTTCTTCAAATGAAACAAAAAATTATAATAATAAGTAATTTTTTTTATATTACCTAGTAAATGAAAGTTTATGCTATTAAACACTTAAATTGAGAGTATTAAACATTCTCAGGTGAAAGGAAAATATACAATAAATAAAAATATTAAAAAATAAT
>Ga0099823_1006627_pt1 | contig 11702 bp, 3 predicted proteins | sample CowpearedBW_FD_76831 | JGI IMG/M metagenome (GOLD analysis project Ga0099823, IMG submission 76831) | Root nodule microbial communities of legume samples collected from California, USA - Cow pea red BW | ecosystem: Host-associated > Plants > Roots > Nodule | place: USA: California | collected... | reverse complement strand
GGGCCATGGAATTACGTCCCGACCACTGAAGCGCGACCTTGAAAGCCTCACCTAGAGACCCCCAAGGAATTATGCACTGACACATACAAAACATAATCACGCAGTCCAAACAATATTAACCATGCACGCATACCTCAATTGTGCCAACCTTTAAAGTCCAAGCCTTTCCTGATCCAGGCCCAACCCATTTCAATTCATCATAACCATTAATACTCATAAGACCTCAACTCATCTCATTTTCATGCCATGTTAACAATAACCAACTCACGTAGTTCACATGCCAACTTTCATACCAGACCCATCACCCACGATTCATAATTCATACCAAGCATGCATAATACCTCATTATATACTTATTTCTCATCACACAATTCACACCCAAATCAATAGCAATCATCCAAAAATACACAAACACCCAAACAACGTATTGCCTCGCCCAACCCCTCGCTCATGTTGAAGGGTCTAGCTCAAGCGAGACGTGCTCGCTCAGGCGAGCCCCCTTCGCCTAGGCGAGGGCTCGAAAAGGAGAGCAGGAGCACATGCGCGGTGTCGCTTAGGCGAGACCCCTCTCGCTTGGGCGAGATGCTCACTCGCTCAAAACGTCGAGCTGGTCGCCTGGGCGACCTTTCGCGCAAAAGCCCTAGGCGAGCTCCCTGTTTATCTCGCCTAGGCGAGACTGACCCGCTTGGGCGAGATTTACAGGTCTCGCCACTGGTTCATCTGGAACAGCCATGTTTTTCAAACCAACCAAACATACAGAGTGTTCTCACGCATCAAATCGAAAGATTAAACCATACAAGCAGCAACTAACTCAAACACAGACTGAAACGACTGGAAACTAAGAACTCTAACTTCCCGTACTTGGAAAAACTTAGCGAAGACCCCTACTACGTGACCACGAGTACGACAGCTCCAAGGATGCACTACAGGGCTGCGGTGGTAGTGGAACAGAACCAGACAAATGGGTTAGCCAGGACTCTTACAACAGATCACGAAAAGGTTACAAAAAGGGAGCTAGCATGAACTCGAAAGTCACTTACATGGAGTAACGGAATTTCCTGGCTCACGTAACAGCGGAGGCAGAACCCTAGCAGAGGGGGGTTGACGGCTGCGACTCAAGGTTCTGTGAAAGAGTGGAAAAATGAGACTTTAGGGAAACCGAAAGGGACTTTATCTACTGGACCAGTCCTTTAGGCCCACTTACAAGGGCAGCCCCTTTTGTTTAGGCCTACTAAAGTTTGCAAAATAATAATATATGTGTAGAAAAATGTGCAACTAAATATTTTATAAATAATTTTTGTTCATAAATTAGTTTAATTTTCATGTAATTTATTATAATTTTATTGTTAATATAAAAATATTTCATTAAACGAAACAAACTTTACTTTAACGACTTCTAAATACATTAAAGAGGCTCTTTAGTTATTTATTTAGTCAGCAAATATATTTAATTGACAAAAACAATGTTTAAATTAGACACGAAGTAAAAGTTAAATTAAGATTTAAATTCTATTTGCTTCTATTTTTTCGTCAAGTTCGTTTCGTATTTTTTTTTTCATGTTTAAAAAGGTTTAATTTTTTTAATTTTGTTTTCTTTATGACGATATTTAAATGTTTACTGGAAGGTAAATAATGTGTTACTTATCAATTCATGATTTTTTTATTTTCTATTTTTTTTTTAACTTTTTTAATTTAAAAAAGTTGTCTATATATCAAGTCAGCATTATGTCACATAACAATGTCAATGTCAATGTCAGGTGTCAAGTCAGTGTCAAGTTAGTATAAGTGTTATGTGTCATTGACAGATGTTACGTGTCGGTCTCTAATATTCAATTTCATCTTAATTTTTGTTAATTTTGTTTAATTCAATATCAGATTTTGTTTAATTCAATTATAATTATTTCTAAATAAAATAATTTTTTTCCTCTTCAAATTGAGACCAAAATTAATTTTTATACAAATGTTACACCGAATGTGGTTAACTTAGTTCTCATTATCTAGAAAACCAAAATCACTAGCATTACAAAAAAAGTTACAAATATAAATAAACTTTTTTATCTTTTTTATTTGGCACAAACTAAGTTTATCTATATTATTTTATTCTATTTCGATAACTTATTTCGTATTAAAAATAAAAATAGTTTCATCTTTACATATTGATGAAACTTTTTTATAAAAGCAAATAATAAAAGAAATGTATAAATGATTTATAAAAATGGGAGAAATTCATAACGCATAATTAAAAAAATCATAAAAATATAAATTTTGATAATGCATTTCACGATGTTATAATATTACCATGTACATAAATATAAGGCTTAAATGTTATATTGAGATGCATATTGAAAATGTGAATTTTAATAAATATTTCCGTAAAATATTTATATAAAAATTAAATTTGGTTTCAATTTGGTAATGAAAAAAATTGTTTCATTTGAAAAAAATTCTAACTAAACTGAATACAATTAACGAAAATTGAGACTCAATTTAACAAATTGACAAAAATTATGACTAAATTGAATATAAGACATTAACATGTGACACTTATATTGACTTGACATGTGACACGACATTAACTTGACATGTGATTTTAACATTATCATATGGCACAATGTTGACTTGACACGTAGACAACATTTTTTAAAAAGTAATTTAAAAAATCAAGAATTGATATGTGACACTGACACACTCTGTTCACTTCTGTTAGTGATTTAAGTGTTGTTACCAAAAGGGATCAAATTGACTAAAATTGACGAAAATTGAAATCTTATTTTAAAAAAAATACAATACGCAAACTTGACAAAAATAGAAACCAAAAGGTTTAATCACACGGAATGTCTCCGTTTTCGTTACAAAATCTCAATTGGGTCCTCAACTTCAAAGTTATTTCAATTGGGTCCTATTTTTTAAAAAAATTGTTCCAATTTGGTTATTTCTGATAGGATGTTATTGACGACGTTAATTGTGTGTCACATGCCAGTTCGTGATTTTTTTTGTTATTTAAATTTGTTTTAAATTTTTAATTTGTTTTACTTTTTTTCTTAAAAAAATAGTTGACATGTGTCAAATTAGAGTTTTGCCACATGTCAGCTTGTGATTTTTTTAATTTTTTTAATTTTTTAAAAATTAAAAAAAATGCCACGTGTCAAAATATGGTTTGCCACGTGTCATGTGAAAAATCTCGATTTGGTCCCTGTATTTGTTATTTGTCTCAATTTAATCCTAATTTCTTTTTAAACTGGAGTAATTTCATCCCTTCCAAATTGAGACCATGTTTATCTTTTATATTAATATTATAATTATATTTTTAGTATAATAGATATTTTTTAACTAAATTAAGTTTATTTAAATTGAAATTTTGAATTTGAATTTTATAACTTATATGAAACTATTTTAAAATTTTACATTTGAATTTATAAAGTTGTTTATAAATTATTAAAATAATTTTTTTAAATATCGTTCAATGCAAAATTTAAATTTAAATAAAATTAATTTGGTTAAAATATCTATTATAATAAAAATATCATTATAATATTGATATAAAAGTTAAATTTAGTATCAATTCAGAAGGGATGAAATCACTTCGGTTTACAGGTTTACATATAGATTAGAACTAAATTGAGACAAAATAACAAATATAAGAACTAGAGATGTCAAGATGGGTTTCAACCCGTGAGCCAACCTGACTCACCACAGGTTCGAGCCGGGTTGGGTTGAGAAAAATTCAACTTTTTCAAAAGTGGGTTGAATTCAACCCGGCTCACTTAACCCACGGGTTAAACGGGTTCGAGTCGGGTTGAAGGTGGGTTGGCTCACTTAACCCACTAACATTTTTTTACAATTTTTTTTTAAATTTTCTTTTAATTTTTTTAATAATTATTTACTACTCCTATTATATTTGTTCACAATTTCATATTTTTAAATACTAGAATGTTGCTTAATTATATTTGAATTATTTGAATGTTTAATTAATTTGATTGTCAAATTATATATATGTTGATACTTTAATCTTTAACTATAATCTTTATAGTAAATTACTCAATTAACCGTCTTATAAATAATTTTTTTCTAAATTAGCATGAAAAAATGTATAACTTTTTTTATTTATATTTTGTTGAATAGCATGACAGAAAATTTGTAATATTAGTCATGATTTCTTAGACTAATGGATACTTTCTTTGGAAATAATTCTTCACATATTGGTGGTGAGCATGATCAAAACATTGGTTCTTGATTTTACTATGATTGTCATCTCATGGATTACTTTAAAATTTATTTAAATATTTGAATACTAAAAAACAAAAAAAAAAATTAAGTGGATTGGTGAGCCAACCCACTTAACCCACCAACCCGTGGTGGGTTGAGCCGGGTTACAAAATTTCTGGCTCACCAGAAAGTGAGCCGGGTTGGGTTCACTCATTTTGAATCCGGCTCGTGGTGAGCCAACCCGTTTGACATGTCTAATAAGAACCAAATCGAAATTTTTCACATAAATAATTGACACATGACAAAACCATATTTTGACACGTGGCAGTTTGTAAAAAAGAAATCACAGGCTGACAGGTGGAGAAAACCCTAATTTGACACGTGTCAATTGTTTTTTCAAGAAAAAAAAGTAAAAAAATTAAAAAATAAAAAAATAAAAAACAAATAAAAAAAATTACGAGTTGACACGTGACACATAGTTAACATCGTCAATAATACCCTAACGGAAAGGATCAAATTGAAACAAAATTTTAAAAAATAGGACCCAATTAAGATAACTTAAAAATTGAAAAATCAATTAAGATTTTGTAATAAAAACGAAAACATTATGCGATTAAATCAAACCAAAATAATATTTAAGCATTAACTTAAAATATACATTTCTCTCCCTCTCATTCTCTCTAAAGTCAGGTAACTAGTTATTTTTTAATTTTGCAAGAAAGAATAAGGAAATGGAAATACAATCATTCCTCCAGGTGAAGAGGTCTCAAAATTTGTTGACTCTCACTTCTTGTTAACGAAATGCTATTTATAAAACTAATAAAAAAAATTTATAACTCTTCTCCTCGAATATAGAGACGCTAATGTCTCTTGAGTAATGTCATTATTTTCCCATAACCTCCCTCGATATTTTATTAAGGAAAGTTGAAAATAAAAATAAACGCATTTAACATATTATACAAATAAAAGAAGTTAATATTTTTAGGAAAGAATAATATATAATATGCTATTTTTTAAAATAAATTATAAAATCTCTCTATGTCTATTTCTTTCGCTCTGTATATAGGAGAAATACTAATAACACTATCAATGATACTCTCTTTTATTACGCTAAATTCCAAGATTTATTAGGAAAAGTGAGTTTGCTTACTTTAAGCTGAAACTCAAATTTATATTTTAATTAAAATTTTAATTCATTCATGTATTAATATTTGTGTTGGGTGATTAAAAAATATCTTTATTGACTCAATTAATAAATGAAGAGTCTCTTTTGGTATAAAAAATAAAAAAGACAACTACAAAAAAGTCTTTGATTAAAAATCGAAATTAAATATAATTAGTGACTATAGTGACGAATTTAGATATAATTACAAAATTAAAAATTATTTGTTATTTAAATTGTCATTATTATGAATAAAAAAATTATAATTGGTTGAAATAATTACTGAATAATTAATTAGAAACTAATTTAAAAATTAATTCATTAGACGAAATCTTAGTAATTAAATTTTAGTGACCAATTTCTTTTTATAGTCAAACTCTTTGTAGCTAATTTTAATCATCAATTTAATAATAAATTATAATTTTTATTTATAATAATGATTATTTTAGTAATCAATAATGGTTAGTTATGTAAATTAATATATAAATATGTTGTTATGGTTATTAAGAATTATTGGTCATAAAATAAATTAGTATTTAAGGATATTGAAGAATTTTCTTTCGGTAGATAAAGAGTTTCTTCCCAGTGAAATAAAATAAAGTTTATTTCGTATACTAAAATAATTTATATTAAGAATAAAATGTTAATAAGAAATAGACGAAAATTAAACTAATTAATGAAAAATATTTCTGGTTATATATGTCATTAGATAATTAATGAACTCTTTCGCGGATTATATGAGGTAGTTAGTTATCAATAAAAGAAATTCTCTAACGTGGGGTTTAGAAGGTACGGAAAAAGTCAAATTTATATTTAAAAAATGAATTCATGACTATGTTAACTTTATATTAATCTCGTAAGACTTTGAATTTGAGGTTTATATTTTTTTTTTCTTGTTGTCTTTTTTTTTTCTCCTTTCTTATTTGATTTCATTATTTTTATTAGCAATTTTCTCTTTAATTATCTCCTTCCAATAATTGCTTGTTTTCCAATTTCAATATATTTTTTTAACATTTTCAAAAGGATATATCTTACTAACTTGAAGTTAGGTCAATACTGAGAATTTTTATTTAATCAAAATTCAATTTAGAATAAGTTCATTTTGGTGTCTAAAATGTTATAGTTATTAATTATTGGGTTAAGTATGTTTTTAGTTCCTGAACCTTGATCTGAAATTGGAATTCGTCACTGTCCAAAACTTCAATATATTTTGGTCCATAAACTTTAAAAATGAATGAATATAGTCATTTTAACTCAATAACGTTAACTTCTTTTGAAGTGTCGAACATATTTCTCACTAGATATTGAACCAAGAATGTGTTAAACAATGTAAAAAACTCAAATACTACTACAAAAAACATTCGACACATAAAAAAAAATCAACATAATTGGGTTAAAAGGACTATATTCATTTATTTCAAGTTTATGGACTAAAATATATGAAAGTTTCAGACAAGAACGAATTCCAATTTTGAGTCAAAATTCGGGAACTAAAAACATACTTAACCCTTAATTATTTGATTCTTCGAGTACTTTAAGGTTTCATTCGTCTTCTCACTTAACAAATATTATAATCTCAACGTATTTGTCTAAGTGTTTTGATTGTTTATTGACACTTCCAAATGTTTCTAGAAGTTTTGGTATTTTGGAATCTAAGTAACTTGCAGGTGATATTATTAACTACTTTGAATTATAAGAGCGTCAGATCATGATCATTAAGGTTGTGAGAATAAAAAATAATATATTTTATTATTATTATTATTATTATTATTAATATAATAAAATCATTATGTAATTTAATGATGAAGGTGTAATTTATCAATTATAATTATAAAATAAATTATACATCTAATAGATTATATTTTATTTTTTTCTTCAAATTATTGAGTCGGTTAATAATTAAATCAAATCTAAAATTTTCAGTTATTTATTTTTTAATGTAAATAATCATATTATTTTTTAATGTAAATAATCATATTGTATGTAAAAATTTTATTTTACATTTTATTTTTCAATCTTGTTTTGATTAATCATTAGAGAAAAAAAATTCTTATCAATTAAAATATATTTTCTATTTTTAACAAAGAGACATAATTAAATATGATTGGTAAATTATTCAAATTTGAATGGTTAAAAACATCTACAATAAAATTGTGAAGTTGAATTTTTAAACTAACTTTCTTCTGAATATGATTTAAAAACTTAGTAACAAAATTATTAATTGATAGCAAGTAAACAAGTAAAAAAATCACGATAAATATATCTTTCTTTATATTTTTAAATTCTATAATTATTTGAGTTTTATCTCTTAAATTTTGAATACTTCAAAATTTTGAAAATATATTAGTGTAGTTTAATAAAGAAATGAAGAAGTAAAGAATTTGGGAGAAGCCCCTCTACAAACAAAGCTCTACCACTTATAAGTGAATTTAATTATGATTATGGAGTATGATTGTTATTCGTTTGGTTGAAAATGTACTTGGGTATATTTGTATTCAATTAGTGAATCTTGTGTTTGCATAGTATCGACTTGGATATTGGGTTTGAAAAGGTCAAGGTGAGTTGTATTGATTATAGTAAATAAATTGTGTCCATGTAGTAGGTAAATGTAGTAGATATTATGTACAATGTACAAAATTATTTTTTTAAAGGAATTTAATTATATCACTTAACTATGATTTTATCATGTTTTAAGTGTTGAGTAACTATATTTTATTTGATTTAGTATACATGTGAATTTGATTGAAGAACGATCTATTATTTAAAACTAAATAGGAGAGCTAACATTGATAATTTTAGGTTGTGAATTAGTTATGTGAATGTTGGATGCTGTATCAATTAATTTTAGTGTAGAATAAGTGAGTCAAGTCACAATAAAATAGTGATACTTGAGTTGTTATACTCTTAAATAGAGAGTTGCATAATCATTATTGTTAGCACAAGCAATTTTGGTACAAGGATTTGATAAACCAAAGTGCATGAGATAATATGAGGTTGATGAAGATTCATGAAGATCCATTTAATGATCATGTTTTATTGTGTTAAATCTAGAAATAAATAAAGTGAAGAATATGATGTATACTGTAACGTCTCGGCTGGATATTACTAATTTAAATAAAATGAAGTAAAATAATATTAAATATGCCATTATTATTCAAAGTTCTTTTCCACAAAGCGGGAAAATTAAAACCTTAATAAAATGTCTTGAAATTCAAAACCATAAATTAAACTCCAGGTTTACATAGTTAAAAACTGATCAACTAAATGTTTACAAAATAGTCAAATATAATCTATAAAACTTCCCAAGCTAGCCCCTCTCAAGTTCTAAGCATCACCAGCTCCACCTGAAACAATGTCTGCTCCCGTGTAACAAATTACACGATCATCGCCAAACACACACAGAAAGGGTGAGCTCACGTGACAATATAAACGTATACTTTAATACATAGAAATTCAACCCAAATTACTTTATTTTAGCCAATACTTAACCAAGAAACCTTACTGCCCTAAGGTTTCCAACCCACAATTTCTTGACCATGGATCCAAGATATACATGCTTCCACGAACCTGTCTGCTCGTGGTCCTGCCTCTACGAACCTTCCCGGTCGTAGTCAAACTCTACGGATCTCCCCACCCGTAGCCCAACACACATGATCATACCTCAAGTGTGAGCATAGTACATACGAACCTCTCCGCTCGTACCCTCACACGAGAGCATCATAATATGAACCTCCACGCTCATATTATCACGTTTTCACCATAATCCATGAACCTACATGCTCATGACGCATTCAAGCATCTCTTGTAAGACTCAAGGAATTTAATTAATTAAATAATTAATTAATTAATAAATGCGAGTAGTGGGAGCCTTTATGGAATTTAATGTTGAATTTTATGACGTGAAATATTACTAGCTTAAATGGTTAAGAGTACTTGGTTTAATAGACACAAATTTAGTTTTTCTTTTTTGTCGATTTTCTTTTTGGCAAGGATGCAAAGGGTCAGAAACCCTAGCCGTCAGAAGGGACAACCAAGAAGGCTGGAAAACCACCTATTAATAATGGTTCTTGTATGACCATTAATTCCAACATTAATCAATTTTCATTTTTTTGTATTAGTTTAATGAAATAAATGGCAGAAAACATGAGAATAGAAGAGTTTTTGGAAAATTTGGCATAGAAACCAAGAATGAGTTGGAGAGGTTGTGTTTGAGTACGTGCAAGGTGAGAGAAGTGAGAGTTGAGAAGGAGTCTTGAAGAATGAATTAAGAGCTAAGGCTAATCGAGATCAAGGAGTCTTGAGCAAGGAATCCACGTTAGGGGATTTGTCCCTCACATTTTTTATTTTGATTTCTTAAATATGAATTGCATGAGAAACATGTATGTTTTGCGTGATTTATGGACTGTGCTAAGTTTTTGGAAATTTCCCAGAAACTGCCTAACGGGACTTCAAAGCCGTTAGGCGACTCATCCATTTTCTATGCAAATTCTGGGTTCTTGAGAGGAACCGTATGGTGGCACGAACTGGCCGCACGTTATCCCTTGAGTTGTGGCTCATGATAGAGAGAAAACACGTAGCATTCCTTGAGTTGTGGCTCGAAATGACATCTCTTGAGTTATGGTTCGGGATGACGGATGAACACGAGGAATCCTTGAGTTGTTGCTCGGATTGACAAGTGTTGCCAGTGTGAGTGTGCAAGTTGTGGCTTGTACGAATGGGTCCAGACAGATTGCCCTCCTCGGTATTTAGTTAACGAGTTTGGTCATCTTGGAGCATTACGAACTATGCTTCGTATTAGAAACTTCACCTGGCGTTATAGAGTGTGGTTCGTAGCAGGTTTCCCGCATATGTTCTACAAGTTGTGGCTTGTAGGTGTGGCAATAAGGTGTGACGACAATTTTTTTTTATATTTATTATTATTATTTCCTATAATATACTTATAAAATGTAAAAGCAAAATTATACATAAAATATTCACACATACACATATATAGAGTTTCCCGTTTCCTGAAATGTTACAGAATTGTTCACTGCATTTGTTTGCTATGCATTTCCCGGGAAAACAACCACAATGTCGACAAAGAAGGGATCAGGCATGTTGGGAGCAACCATCTATGATAAGGTTATAAAATTTTGTTTTTCACACATAATCATAAAATAGGAAAGTGAGACAAATATCACATAAAAACAACAACATATCATAATAAAATAAAATGAAATGAAAATTCTCCCAATTCCATAAAACTGGATTTTTATTATACTTTTATAAAGATATTGATTAATTTTGTAGTGACTAGTCAAGATAAATGAGCTCATGGCCAACAAAGTAACTCAAGAACATCTCATCTTGAGTAATATTAACTCGTTTAAATCCCCAAGGTCATACCTCCAACTACAATACTCAAATCTTTATTTATCATAAATTTTATTTCAATATTTAAACCATATAATTATATAAATAAATAAATAGGATCAATGCATAATTAAAAAAAATATAAAAAAAGAAAAAGAACTAGTACATAATTGGAGATAAATATACATAAGTAAATGAGAGTAAATATAAATTGGATAAATAGGATCAGTGCACAACTAGAGATGAATATAAATAAATAAATAGGAACGAGAACTAAATATAAATTAGAATGAGGTTAGGGACACCTCACTTAAGGTAAATATAGAGATAAAAATAATTATGAACAGATAAAAAAAATAATCAAAGTAGAAAGATAAAATGATAGATGTCTTCTCCCTTTACCTTAATTATTGTGAAAGATATATCCCAAAGCTTTGTGAACGTTTCAACTTTCTTCTTTTATTTTCTTCACTGCCAACTTATACTCACAAACTCCTCTTCTCCCTTTTTTTTCTTTGATCTTACCGTCTCTGTCTCGTTTCACTACCACCACTCCTATTTATACTACACACAGAATCATTACATTTGGTTTATTTGGTTTGTAACACTGTTCAATTCTGTTTTCTTCTTTCAAATACTAGTTACCGTGGTTTGTTATGGATTAAGTTCTCATTTCATTTTGGTTTTAACCTGTAATTTTACATGCATTCATTAGTATATGATCTCATTTCATGACGTGGAGTAATGAACAAATAATTGTGAAGTTTTTTTTTAACCTAATAATATGTCCAGTTTACCTAACAATATGTAAGTTTATCCTCTTTGTATATACATACTTACGTAACTTAAGATATTTATTTTACGTTTTTTCTTTTATAAAAATATTCTTTTTTTATTAACATTCTAAAATATTTAATATATTTCTTATAAAATCATCAATTATTTGTATATTTTGGATATTTATAATCTTTACATTCATATG
>Ga0099823_1006612_pt1 | contig 11716 bp, 19 predicted proteins | sample CowpearedBW_FD_76831 | JGI IMG/M metagenome (GOLD analysis project Ga0099823, IMG submission 76831) | Root nodule microbial communities of legume samples collected from California, USA - Cow pea red BW | ecosystem: Host-associated > Plants > Roots > Nodule | place: USA: California | collected... | reverse complement strand
TTAATTTGGGTTCTAGTTATTTATTTACTTCATGCACTCCCCAATGTAATAACCCCACACCACTTACATTATGTTTTATTTTACCTTATGTACTTGCGTTTTAACTAAGAACACACCCCACTCCTTTAATTTCCTTTTTTAGGCTAGGATGCGTTTACTTTATGCACCACGCGTTTCTCTTTATGCACCCCATTTCCATGTGTGTAGTTTTTCTCATTGCACTCACATACTCACTTATGCAATCCTTTTGTTTTCAAGTTTACCCTTTTTCTAATTAAACTCACATTTCAATCACATAATTTTCTAAAATAATGAAAGTTTTTTTTTGAAATAAAAATTAAAATAATTTTCAAAAATGATAAAAATAAGAATAAATAAAAATTTAAAATTATTTTCTCTTTTTTTTCTTTTAGTGTCTAACCGACCGTTCGCATCGCACGACATTTCCTTTACAAATATATAAAAAATTATATAAATGTTTTGGTGTCTAATCGACCGCTCGCGTTGCATGACACTTCTTTTTTAAAATAAAAAAATTATAGAAATTGTTTTGGTGTCTTATCGACCACTCGCGTCGCACGACACTCCTTTCCAAAATATAATAAATCATATAAATGTTTTGGGTATAATTGACCGCTCACGTCACACGCCACTCCTTTTCAAATATATGAATATAAAAAATGTTTTTCTTTGTGTTAATCCGGCCGCACGCGTTGCATGATATTTATTTTCAAAAAATACCAAAAGACAACTTTCAAAAAATTAATATAATCAAACCGTTTTTATAAAGAACTACGTAGCCCTAATTTCTCATTTTAATGAGAATATGTAGGACTAAGGTTTTAATCCTTCTTGGGTCCCTTTCACTCAAAACATATGTTTGTTCAATATTTTCTTATTTTTGGGAAAAATAAATATTATAAAATAAACACATCTTTTTTGCAAATTTAATTAAAGGTATCGCCTTTGGGCAGACACTATATTCCTACGCGTAATCGATTCTCGGACCTTAAATTTGGTTTTCGCAGACTTTATTTTATCTTTATGGTTTTCCATAGTTTTCCAGAATAAACTATGGTGGCGACTTCGAATTAATTTTATTTTTAAGTTTGTCGTCCTGTTGCGATATAGGTTGTGACAGATGGCGACTTCACTGAGGATACCAGAGAGTCAAGCCTATTTAATCAAATATATGAAAGCGATGTTTTTAATTTAGATGTTTTATTTTTTCCCTTCTCGATTTATGTATATTATATATTCCTGTTGGTGTATGACATATTTTTGGATATTAAACCTTAGAGTAGAAAACATGTTTTTTTTGTATGAATCTTTTTTGTTTTGCAGGCGGGAGTTTAGGTTTGCATTTTTCTCCTTTCACACACTCACCTTATATTTTTTACATGACATGGGTGCGACCCTATACCCAGGTCTGAGTAGCTTATAATTAGAAGGGGATTGTGCAACAATGCCACAATGGATGTACTTCCCAAGTGGTCATTATGAGAACCCAACTAGAGTCTGTATGCTTCATTTGATACTCTCACATCGTGTTGTTTACCAACTGTTGTGAGAACTGTCGTGAAGTGGGCCATAGCTCTATTGACCTTTTATCCTTAGGAAATAGGAGACTATCCTGATGAGTGCATATACCTACCTTAATCCTATGACGCGCTAAAACCTTATAAGGCACAAAGGGAGATGCGTATTCCTATAATTCCTATTTTTTTTTGTTTTTATTATTTTTATTTGTATTTCATTCTTTGTGTTTTTCTTTTTGGGTTGTAATAAGTTATGTAACTTATTCATAACATCATGTAGTCTGTAATTTTCTTTTTCTTGTACATTTTCATTGTACTCATTCTAGGTAAAAAATTATAAAGTTGTGTCATTTCCTTGGAGAAGAATGGAAATTAATAGGGAATCTGGAGTTGGAGAACATTCTGGTTCAGAGTCACTTAAAAATAAGCAGTCAATTAAAGCAAAAGAAGACAACTTGACTTATCTCCGAGAGTTGGTGGGGAAGATGAAGACTATCTAAAGGAACAGTTTTCGAAGGAAATATGGGAATTTACTGAATCTTCTAGAGATTGATACTCATCTTCCAAATATTACTGCTTTGGTCCAATACTATGATCTGCCACTTTGGTGCTTCACCTTCAAGGATTTTCAATTAGTGTCGACAGTAGAGGAATTTGGGGATATTCTAGACCTACCATTAGAAGGCAAAGTTCCTTACAAGATTACAACGCAAAATACATATGTTTCGACACTAGCAAGAATCTTGAAAGTACACCTTGCAGAGTTAGAAGGCAAAATGATTACAAAGGGAACCGTCAAAGGCATTCCTCAAGGGTTGCTAGAAGGGCATCTGCGCCAATTGGCTGACAAAGACATGGGGGAAACCTTCATGGATGTTCTGGCGCTTATTCTTTATGGCGTTATGATTTTCCCAAGCATCGACAATTTTGTTGATTTCTCAGCGATTAACGTTTTCATAGCATATGAAATCAATGCAGAAAATCCAGTCACAACCATCTTAGCTTATGTTTATAGGAATTTGAATATGTGTTATTAATATAAGAAGAAGAAGTTTTCATGTTGCTTGCCAGTATTGTATAAATGGTTTATTTCTCCTGTCAGTCAAAATTACAAGCCAACTGCTAAAGGAGCACAAGAATGGGTGTGTTTTTTTTGCTAAATTACATAATGGAATGATCAAACGAAAGGTGTCCTGGCAACATAGATCGTATATCATACATTGTGGGGAGTACCCAAATGTACCTCTTATAGGAACCAAATATTGTGTTAATTATAATCCAATATTAGCATAAAGACAATTTGGGTATCCTATACGAGGTGCACCAAATCCAGAATCTTTAGTTGCAATGTGGAATTGCTACGAAGAAGGGACATATAATTATTTACTCCAACGGATTAGAAGTGCTTAGGGCAGCGTGGTGCGTGCAGAAAAAGCCTCAAGGTCGTGGGTAGTAAATGAGAAGACGTCTTATCAACAATGGGTAATGAATAGGGTTAAAGTGGTGAAGCTATCGTTCAAACCAGTTGCCTTCATACCAGAACAACAAGATGTAGAGAGCGAGGAAGTAAAAGCCTTTAAGGAAGAAATAGAAAAGATGAAGCAGAAAAATGTTAAGCTTGTTAATGATCTTCAAAAAGCTTATCATGAATATGTAGATCTCAAACATGACAATGAAGTCAGGACCAGAGCTTGTGATGTATTGATAAAGAAGCAGAGAAAGGAAAGAAACCATCACTTCAAAGTACAACAGGATCTCGAAGCAGCTAATAAAGATCTAGCTTTTAGAGGCAAAGAGAAGAAAGCAATGACATTGTTTGAACGTGAGAAAATTGGATTATGTGAAGAATTGGAAAGAGACAAAAGGGAGGCATTAAACAAGCTGCATAATGCACAAGTTAGGATTAAGGAGATGGAACAACAGAAAGAAAAAATGACAACAACTTATAAGGCAAAGCTAGAAGAAGAGCGTTGGTATAGAGCGAAGTTAGAAAATGACATACAATACAAGAACTGATAGTTTGAGAGACAGATGAAGGATACAATATCGACCTATGAAGCAAAAGTGGCTGAAGAGAGTTGGTACAGGGCAGAGTCGGAGGACAAAAATTAGAGATTGAGAAATGAATGTGATGAGTTAAAGGGAGCTGTAGAGCATTGGAAAAGATGTTTTTCAAAGTTAGCAGCTATGGCTAATGGAGCAATTGAACATGTACCCAAGATGTTAACTGATGCTGAGATTGCAATGCCTATATTCAATCCATCAAAAGCAATTGAAGATTTCCTTAGTTACTATAGGAAGCTAGTAGGGGAAATGAAGAACATAGTGGCTAGAGCTCGAAATTAATGATTATGCTTTCTTTTTGTTTCTTGTTATTATGAACTTCTGAAGGATCAAATGGGTAAGATCTTGGAGGCATTGAGGGCTATGAAGAGTTCAGGAGAAAGTTCAGCGGTTGATAGTGGTACTTCCTACCCTCCAAGCTTTCATCCTCATGTATCAAGTGGACATACAATTTACCCACCACATCATCAAGTGAGTCAAGGGACATCATCTCAAGCTTTTCCACCTTATGGCTTACCCCCAGGTTACACACCTCCAATAGCAGAGTATGTAGAGCAAGTTAAGAATCCGTTTTCTGGTGGTAATACAAGCATACCTATTTCACTACCTAATGAGCATTTCCAAGTGTCAACTGGGACGTTGATTTTAGGAACCAGGTATGCCCAGAGAAAATGTGGTTGGAATAACAACATATACAGATCCTAATGTATCGATTCCACCACATGTTTTAACTACAGGTGTGGGTTCACAAGAAAAGACATTGGCTCAAGTGATTTCATCGACTAAGAATAACAAGGGAAAGTTAGAGATATTGGAGGAGAGACTACGGGCTATTGAAGGGAATAAAAGTTATGGATTTGGTGATGTTGTCGGCTTATCTTTGGTCCCTGATGTGGTGATAAGCCCTAAATTTAAAGTGCCTGAGTTTGAGAAATATAGGGGAACTACGTGTCCAAGGAGCCATTTAACAATGTATTATCGAAAGATGGCTGGCCATACTCATGATGAGAAATTGTTTATCCACTTTTTCCAAGATAGCCTAGCTGGGGCAGTGCTGAATTGGTACATGCACCTTGAGCCAACTCATATTCATTCTTGGGTGGATCTAGTAGATGCTTTCATAAAGCAATATAAATTTAATATGGATACAATACTAGACAAAATACAATTACAAAATATGACAATGAAGAAAAATAAAACTTTCAAAGAGTATGCCTAGTGTTGGAGAGAGATAACTGCCTAGGTCGAGCCACCACTATATGATAAGGAGATGATTGCAATGTTTGTGAATACGCTACAGCCTCCGTTTTAAGAGCATATGATTGGGAATTGGAATATATCTTCTAATTTTGCAGACATCATTATTATTGGTGAAAGGATTGAGATCGAGATAAAAAATGGTAAAATTGCATATGGCTCGCCCGCGGATGCAAATACCAAAAAACCAAGTTTCAATCAAAGTAAGAAAAAAGAAGTAGAAGTTCATGTCGCATCCGTATGGGATAACCGCACACCTCTTAATTACCAAATATAGCCTGTTTCAAATAATTAGTTGCAACCTCAGAAAGCGGCTGTTAGTGATAGTAAGAACCTTGGTCAAAGAACCAATACAAGAAGGGAAAGGAAGTTTTTTCATTTTACTCCCATTCCTATGACATACACATAGTTTTTACCGATGCTTCTTCGTAAATCTTTTGTTGAAATTTGCCCAATGAAGCCACAACAACTTCCTTTTTCCAAAAATTATGATCCAAATGCTACATGTGACTACCATGGGGGAGCAAAGGGGCATTCGATTAAAAGGTGTATTCCTATCAAATACAAGGTTCAGTCTTTAATTGATTCAGGGTGGTTGACGTTCAAAGAAGATAAACCTAGTATTGAAGATAACCCTTTTGTCGGGGCATGAGAAAACTTCAACAAATGCTATTGAGGTAAGGGAGTAGAGGTTGGTAAGAAAAATGAGTGAAGTTCGAAGCTTATGAAATTCATCCTGGAAGCACTATTGGTGAAAGGGCTGGTAAAGGGCGAATATGATTCAAGTAATGCCTGTGCATTCCATCTGAGTGCCGAACATTCTATTGATGATTGTGTGGAGTTCAAGCTAAAGCTGCAAAATCTAGTTAATAATCATTTCTTGCAAGTTTTTCATGGAAAGAAGGATGAAGAGGTATTGGCACAAACTGATGAAGAGTCCCATTTAACCACGCCAGAACCTTTAGTGATTCATTTCACTAGACCTGCACCTTCTCTCATGGAACAAGGAAGGCAACCCATGGTGATAAAAACACCCTCATCTTTTCCTTATAAAAGTGACAGAGTTTTTCCATGGAAGTATGGAGTACATGAACTTTGTGAGGGACAACAAGTTGAGAACACTTCTATGCATGAAGGTCCAATTGTTGAAAATATATCAGGTCTTGGTGGGATAACAAGGAGTGGTCGTTTATTTACACCACCATATCTAAGGAAGGAAGGACGCTACAGAAGTAAAGTAAATGATGGAATTGAAAAAGAAAGAGATATTAAGAGGAAAGACGATAAAAGTTTAGGAAGAATGCAGAAAGGATAAACAAAAGGAAATATCAAATGAAGAGGCCTGTGAATTCTTGAAATTTATCCAACAAAGCGAATACAAGGTGGTGGAGCTGTTGAATCATATGTCGGCTCGAATTTCACTTTTAGAATTGCTCATGCATTCGACAGTTCACCGAAAATTACTAATGAAAATACCTAGTGGGGCTAATGTTGAGCAAAATATTTTGCGCATAAATTTGAAGGGATTGTTAACAATATTAGCATTAATGATTTCCTTACTTTTTCGGATGATGAGATACCCGTTGAAGGAAGAGGACACAATAAGGCTCTTCATGTATCTGTTAAATGTCTCGACCATGTTATAGCTCGTGTGTTGATTGATAATGGTTCTTCCCTAAATGTGATGCCTAAGGCGACGCTAGAGAAGTTATCATGTGATAAATTCCCTATGAAGCCAAGTACTATGATTGTGAGAGCTTTTGATGGTAGCAACAAATAAGTGATGGGAGAAATAGAATTGTCAGTTCAAGTTGGTCTGTGTGTATTTCAAATAACTTTTCAAGTAATGGACATCCTACCGGCGTATAGTTGTTTACTTGGTAGACTTTGGATTCATTCTGCAGGGGTGGTGCCTTCCACTTTACATCAAAAGTTGAAGTTTGTAATGGGGGATAAGATGGTAACAGTTGCGGGGGAAGAAGATTTTTTGGTGAGTAGTCCTTCATTTGCTCGATATATTGAAACAATAGAGGAAGCTCTTGAGACGACTTTTCAAGCTTTAGAGACTGTGGGGAATGCATATGTTGAACCATTTTAAATAAAGCCATATTTATCATATGCCTCTCTAATGATGGCAAGGTTTATGTTGACAAAAGGTTATGAATATGGAAAAGGCCTAGGCAAAGTTAGACAAGGACTGTAAGACCCGTGTAAATTTAATTAATTAAACAAATAAATAATTAATAAATGTAGGTAGTGGAAGCCTTTATGGCATTAAATATTGATTGATGTGATGTGAAAAAGTATTAACTCAAATGGTTGAGAGTACTTAATTGTGTGAGAGGACTTGGGTTCAAGTCCTAAGTATGCCATTCATGTGTTAATTAATTGACTTTTATTTATAATATGCTTGGTCATGTTGAGTGATAACATAATCTTAAAATTTTAAGAATTATCACGAAACATGAATGGGTTGTATGCTTGTGCATTGAATTAGCATTGGCATGGTGAAGGGTTCAAACCTTGGTAGAATCACATTAAACTTTCTTTTTGCAAAAAATAGTTTTTAGCATGAATGTGAAAGGGTAGAGAAAACCCTAGATGAATGGGCAGTCAAAAGGGGCTGGAAAAATAACCACCAATGGACCTTGAATGGCAACTAAGTTAGCTTAATGCCATTTTCGTTTTTCCTCCCATCATTGCTAATTAAGGTGCAATTTAGTGAGAATTAAAGGGGAGAGAGAGGGTTTATCCTAAGGCTGCCATAGGTACACTTGGAGAGAGAAAATCACAGTGCAAAGAGACGGAAGTGAGAGTTGAGAAGGAGTTCTGAAGGAGGAATCAAGCTAAGGCTGATTGGGACCAAGGACTCAAAGATTTACGCACTTGCAAGGAATCCAGGTTAGGGGTGCTGAACTCGTAATTCCATTGTCATTGGTTAATGAATGTTGTATGAAATGAATATGCATTATTTCTGATTGCCAATTATCTTGAGTTCTAGATTTCTGGAAAATTTTCAGAAATTGCCTGGCAGCTCATTCAAAGTCGCCAGGCGACACATGCAGTTTTGCCTGATTTTTTGGGCTCCTGATAGGAATCACTTGGCGATGAGCTTAGTGTCGCCAGGCGACGCAAACTACGCCACCTAGTTTTCTGGGTTGATCATGAACTGTCTGGCAATGAAGAATACTCGCTAGGCGACGCAAACATTTTGGTTTATTTTCGGGTTATGCATGTTCTGGGTTGATCTGGTTCGGTGGAAAAGGTGTGTTAAACACGAATGGACCAAAAGGAAGGGATTAACTGTGAAAAATCATGGTAGTGCGAGGGAATCAAATGAAATTGGCTATGAATGAATGTTAGGGTGGAGTAATTAGGTGTTTCGGGAATTGTATAACAATTGCGTAGTGAACTACAAACTTATTGGATCGAATTGTGGACTAAATCTATAATTGTGAACCTAAGTATATGGCCATGACATCTTGGGTGTATGATTAAAGTACTGGTGTGAATTGCAAAGAAGAAGGTGGGCGCAGGTGCTGGAAAAATCTGGTTTTTTCCCATAAATTGTATGCACCGCCTGGCGACGGTTCTTCTGCCACCAGGCGACACGTTTGGACAGGCAGCCAAGTGGTTTTGGCTCGTGATTGGTCTTTGGTGTGGTTATCTAGAATTTTAGGCACCTAATACTGTATCGGAGTAGGAGGCGTGGGAGGGGAGCCTTGCATGTGAGATGAATTAATAACTATGGGAAAGGGTACTAATGGGGATGTTAGGCACGTAAAAAACAAGATAGTATGTTAATTGTGATGTGGTTAAGAAATTGTTGGAATTGTAATTACGAACTTGTTGAGAGGTTAATTATAGTTTATATAGCATGGTTTATGTGAGTAAAGGTATGGGGATATAATGAGTTGCATCTTGTGTGAATAGAGGTATGAACTCAAGAGTGAGACTATGGATGTGTGAATGATGAATTCAGTCATAGGGTTATGACTGGATCATGGGGTGATAGTTGGATCTGTGTGTTAAGTGCTTATGGTTCAATAAACCTTTCTGTACATGTTGGAAACAAATAATAGGCGCGCTACTGGTATGGCGCCTGGCGATGTGAGCGAGCCGCTAGGCGATGGAAGCAGAAAATAGTGGCAGTGGCCACTAGAACCGCGTGACACCTATGGCATGGGAGGTTCCACCAGGCGGTGAGTGTTGGTAAAGATGTGTAAGGCGTGTGGCGCTTGGCGTGTTGCGATCTCCGCTAGGTGTTCTGGGGCTGCATCTTGTCTAGCGGCTTAGGAGCAACACCAGGCGATAATATAGTGGTAAAATCTTGGTTGTGTTTTGGAAGGGCTTGACCTACAAGGCTTAGGGCTATATCTGAAAGGTCAATTGCTGGAGTGTTCCTGGAGTTGTGACTTGGAACGTATTCTTGGAGTCGTGGCTCAGAATAGCGAGTGTTTATGCATGTGTTCTACAATTGATGGCTTGTAGGTTGGACAACAGTGATACCTTGAGATTATCGACCAAAGAAGTAGAACATGGATTACATGGTGGTGACCATGTGATATGAGACCAAAGGATGGAGTCCATTGATGTGTATGTTTTGTTATATAAATTGTTGCATATGTTTAATTTCTTTTAGTTCACCCTATCTACGTGTATTTGGCGATGATCGTGTACGCGGTACACGGGAGCAGATGATGTTGCAGGTGGTTCTGGTGGAGTGTAGATCCGGAGCATGGACTAGTTGGGGAACTTTGTGGCAGTGTTTCATCATTTTTATGAGTTTTGAGAATTTTCTTGTAATCATTAGAATTATAGAACTTGGCTTTATAATGAGACTGTTTTGATAATGTATTGTGTTTATAAAAAAATTGGATTTGAGTTGTTTTTTTTTGTGTAATAAAGTTTTAAATTCACGCGGTTTTGGGAAACGATTTATAATAAATGAAGTATTATTATTATGTTTCTATTTTGTTATTTAAAATTCATAATATCTGCATAGGATGTTACAATGACTAATATTTCCACTGAAAATTGTTGAGAACAAGAATAAATATGGCCTGGGGTACAAGCCTACTAAGGAGGAAAAAAGAAGACTAATGGAGGAAAAGAAAGAACGAAGCTTAGCTCACTTGCAAGGTCGGGAGCTGAGGGTAGCAAAAATCTCTATTTGTGACTTAAAGAGGAGCTTTCATAGTGCTGGATGGATCAATACTAGTCAAGTGGCAGTTGTTGAAGATGAACATGGGGAAGGAAGTTCCAGTTTGGTACAACCATGTCCTTCAGACATGTAGATCGATAATTGGAAAATCGTGAATTTACCCATGGTGTTTAAGTTCAATCAAATGTAATGGTTGTTTTTCTTTTTGTCTAGTTGTTCTTTTTGTTTTTTCTCCAAAACACACTATAGAATGTCTTTATGGACTGGTTCTATCTTTCTTTTTTCGTTCAATGTGATGTTCAGTTATGTTTGCTTTCATTACGTACTTTGTTTCTTTATTTATTTTCTTTTATAAATTCAAAATAATGCATATGTGACGATGAATATTTTGAAAATAATGATGTCAATATTCCTAATTTGGAGCACCTTATTGATAATATGGATGATGATCATGAAGACAATTTGGAACCTTCTTCTAAGTTGTTAAGGTTAGTGGAACAAGAAGACAGAGAAATAAAACCCTATCAAGAAATCATTGAAACACTTAATCTAGGAGATGAAAATGAGAAAAAGGATGTTAAAATTGGTAACAACATGAGTAAGGAGGTACGAGGAAAATTATGTTATTTGTTGAAAGAGTTCAGAGATGTGTTTGCTTGGTCATACCAAGATATGCCTGGGTTGGATAATGGTATAGTGCAACATAAACTTCCACTTAAAAAAGAATGTCCCCGGTTAAACAAAAATTAAGACGGATGAAAAGTGAAATGTCACTAAAGATTAAAGAAGAGGTGAAGAAGCAATTTGATGCAGGATTTTTGGTTGTAGCAAAATATCCTCAATGAGTGGCTAACATTGTCCTTGTACCAAAAAAGGATGGTAAAGTTCGAATGTGTGTTGATTATAGGGATTTGAATTGAGCTAGCCCTAAGGATAATTTTCCATTACCACATATTGACATCTTGGTAGATAATACTGCTAGATTTTCATTGTTCTCTTTCATGGATGGATTCTCGGGTTATAATCAGATTAAGATGGCACCGAAAGATATGAAAAAAACCACATTTATTACACTTTGGGGAACATTTTGTTATAAAGTGATGCCATTTGGACTTAAAAATGTTGGGGCAACTTATCAAAGAGCGATGGTGACTTTTTTTTTCATGATATGATGCATAGAGAAATTGAGGCTTATGTGGATGATATGATTGCTAAATCTGAATCAGAAGATGATCACATCGTTAATTTGAGAAAATTGTTTGAGAGGTTAAGGAAGTTTAAACTAAGATTGAATCTAGCTAAATGTACCTTTGCTGTAAAATCAGGAAATTGTTGGGTTTTATTGTCAGTGAAAAAGGTATTGAGGTTGACCTAGATAAGGTACGAGCAATAATGGAAATGTCAGTTCCAAATACTAAAAAAGAGGTGTGAGAGTTTTTAGGCAGATTGTTGCGTAAAAATCAAGTTGTGGAATGGAATGAAGATTGCCTAGCCGTCTTCGATAGAATCAAACAGTATTTGCAGGATCCTCCCTACTACGTCCGCTGGTATCGGGGAGGCCCCTCATTTTGTATTTAATTGTGTTGATGAATCGATGGGTTGTGTTTTAGGGCAGCATGATGAGACAGAGAAGAAAGAGCATGCCATTTATTATTTGAGTAAAAGGTTTACAGGTTGTGAACAAAGATATTCT
>Ga0099823_1006602_pt1 | contig 11721 bp, 7 predicted proteins | sample CowpearedBW_FD_76831 | JGI IMG/M metagenome (GOLD analysis project Ga0099823, IMG submission 76831) | Root nodule microbial communities of legume samples collected from California, USA - Cow pea red BW | ecosystem: Host-associated > Plants > Roots > Nodule | place: USA: California | collected... | reverse complement strand
CAAAATATCTAACGGTGTACACGTCAGGTACAGGTTCACTTGGTTTGCACCCTATAATTACCAAAATGTTTTTTCATTTCTCTCAAAAGCCAAAACTAGATTCATAATTTCAAAGGTAAATATTAATTATAGTAACTATCTGAAAAGTTAATTAAATTATAATAAATATATAGAACAAATTTTAAAATATTAAATTTTAGTTTTAATTTTGTTTAACTAATATAAATTTATGTTTGTCTTTTAAAGTTTGTTTTTCCTTGCTTTAAAAGTTATGTATTGAAAGGTAATTAAATATTAGTCTTTAAATTGATTTTATTTAATGCAGGTACACTTAATAAATTTTTATTCAAATTTGTATATAATTAATTAATACTAATGAAAATAGGTGTGTATTATTTTTTATTAATAATAAAAATTAATAAATTAATAAATTTATTATTATTATTTTATTATTATTACAGTTATAAAAATATAAATATTTTTATAACTTTATTTTAAATAATTTTATTTATTTTGTATGTAGTTTTATAATTAAGAAATTATTAGATTTAAAATAACGGTCTAATTAAAAATGGTTTACTTTAAAGAAATCACAATTTAAACAGTAAAATTAATAAAATAATTATTTAATTTAAAATATTTAAAGGATAAAATTGAAAAACAAATTATGTAAAAAAAAAACATTATATAGATATAGACACGTAGGAGAAATTTTAAAATTATATATATGACAATAACAATTTATACTTTTTATGTTTGACACGAATGATTTTTAATTAAAAGTATAATTAAATTGAACAATGATATTTTAACTCTTTTTTCATCTATTTTTAAAGGGTGATCGAAGTCATGGATTAAAATTGGATAAAAATATTATTATTTAATAAAATTAAATGTTAAGTATGTTTTTAATATTTAACACGTGAAATTAGGATTCATTCATATATGAAACTTTGATATAATTTGGTTCAAAATTTTAATAATATATGTACATAGTTATTTTACTCAATTACATTAAATTTCTTTTAGCGTATCAAACACTAGCATTTGAGTGATTATTACCATTATTTAACATCTTCACTACAACTTATTTAACACGTCAACAACGCATTTAATACGTCAAAAAGAAACAATTATATTAATTATATTAATGTAGTACACATAATATTTATTTATTGGACACTAATATATATTTGAACTATCAATTTTGGAAGAATAAGTATTTAATTGTGTCATTATAAAATCAATTAAGAAACATATTTTTTTATTCATGAAAAGTATTATTGATTGGATTTAATAATATTAAAATTAAAATTACTTTTAATATTTAATTTAATTTACTTTTATAATATTATTTTCCTTTAGTTACAATCCCATTAAATTAAAATAATTTATGTTATAACTCTTTTTTCATGTAATTATAATCACATTAAATTAATATTTGAATATATTAAATTAAATTAATTTTTAAATCATAAAAAAACTGAAGTGCTAATAAAATTTTATTAAAGTGTAACATTTTAATATTATTGTAAAACTTGCAAAAACAATTTTAAAATAATAATAATAATAATAATAATAATAATAATATCAGTGACGACTACGATGTAGGACGATGAGATCACGTCATAAAAGTATCTTGTGAAAAAATTATATTGATATGATCTTAATTTTTAAATAATGCTCACAAAATTCATGCAAGTGGAGAACTTTGGTTTATTTATTTTTTTAAAGTGCGTGATTTTCTGTGGCTGGACAATGTTAATCAGAGATCAAGGAAATCCAAAGTGGAACCCATAGATTTGTGTGCTGGTTTGCCATTTTTACTCTTTTATCAAAGTTTTCATTGTTCAAAATATATAACAAAGGAATAAAGAGAGAGAATTATAAATATTTGAAGTTTTAGTGATTTGTGAAAAAAAAAGCAAATTGTAATCTTTGAAAACATTTATGCATGAGTAAAAATTAAATATACTGCTTTTTTGGATAGAAATTAAAACTTAAAATAAGAGAAAACAAAATAAAATAAATAGTTTAATTTGCAAAACAAAAGATAAAAATGAAATGGAAGAAAAGTAAAATGTTGGAACATAATAATAATTGGATTCTGTGTTGTCATCATTAAGACCCTCCCCCACCTTACACTTTTTTGTCTTCTTATAAGTCATCATGTGTGAAAGAGAGTCTCATTGGTACAGCTTCTTACAAGCAACTTGAGAAAATTAAAAGTATTTGGCCCATGGACCACATTATACATTATTTTCACATTTTAGTACTCACCTTAATTTAAGAGCTCTTCAAATAAGTAATTCGGATTGATTTAACTCCATCCATTACGGATCACAGTGAATTACCTCAATTTAATTTATTTATTAGTGAACTAAAAAAATTCAAATCTAATCTGATTTATCATGAATTAATGAAAAAAATATTTTTTTTCTAATATAAAAAAAAAATAAATTATAATTTTGATTCAAATATAAATAAATTTTAATAGAATTCAAATGAATCAAAAAAGATATTAAACTTCAACTACAAATCAAAATTAAAGAAATATAAATGTGTCAGCTAAAAAAAATAACCTAACTAGACTAACCTCGAATTCAATCTAAGTTAGTCGGATTCAAGATAGACTGAGTAAAAAATTAATCCGAATTAAAATTTGTAAAAGAAATTCAATCCAATCCGGTCCAAATCCGTTGTGGATCGGGTTGACTCGCGAGTTTCAATTTATTTTGACAACTCTATTAATTATTATGTTAATTATTTTTACAAGCCAGATAAATTTGTTATTATTATTTCACAATATCAAATACTAACTTCAGAAAACATAATTGAAAGTTAACACCACACTAAAACCAATCAATCAATCAATTTTTTTTACAATAACTAGTGATCATAAAATCTATAAATATTAGGTATTCAAAAATATATTGAAAACCATGTCATCAACACTTGAAAGTTACTTTTATGTATTTTACATAGCATCTATTATTCCCAATGAAGAAGAAAAGTAGAAAATAGAGTTCATTATGTTGGCAAAGAAGAAGAAAAGCTAGCATGACCCTTTTCAATAAATAGCCTTTTTCCTTTTCCCACATGTTTTTTATTTTTATTTTTTTTCACAATGAAGTAAGAAGAGTTCCATTTTGATAAACCTTTGACATAGATGAAGGGACAAAAGCTTGTGGTAATGGTGATAAAGGTAAAAGCTTTATATATATAATGGTGATAAGTGGTAGAGAGTGAGAAATTTATGCTTTATAGTAAATGGAATTTGGTAGTTTGAATGTTCTATTTGGGATAGGAAGTCCATCAAAAGTGCTCCATTGATCTCCAACAATGCCCCATATGCGATAACCTTCATCAACCAATTCTTGTCTCACCTTAGAATTGTACTTTTTTACTTCCACCAATTCATCATCAAAACCCCTGCCAAGTTATTCAATTTTGTTTCACCATATCAATCTAAGCATTGAATTAAACTTTTTACTGATTAATGTCAAACAACTGCGAACATTCATAAAATATTGATTATTTATAAAAGAAAATAAACTTAGTAATTTAGTCGTCCATGATTCACTCTGATTTTTATATTTTTTTTTTCACTCATTCGAGTTTCAACATATTTTAACTTTGTCATTTTCATTAAATTGTTGTTAATGTATTGTGAAAGGCATCACATGTCAAAATCTAAGTCATGATTTATGTAGGAATTTCTTTGTACTTTACTATATTTTGACATGTGATAGTTTCTAAAGAGGATTAACATCAATTTAATGAAAGAAACAAAATCTACTATATTTAAAATTATTGAAACTAAATTGAGTAAAAAAAAGTTTATAAAGACCAAAATGAATCATAGACCTAAATATAGACACAAAAGAGAATCATAAACTTAAATATGGAGACTAAATTACTAATTAAACAAAAAATAATAATACTACTTTGTATTATAAGTTGAATAAAAATGAATTAGATATATAAGTCCAATTCTCTTTATAAATTATCGCTATTAGGAGATTAATTTCATGAGTAAATATAGAGTGTAGATAATGAATTAATTACCTCAATTTAAGAGTAGTCCAACCATGGTACCCAACATTGACTAGGTTGTCTACTGTGGCAGATCTAAGACTTTCCTTTCTCGAAGAAACCAGAAAGATTTTGAATCCTTTGTTCTTTATTTCATGGAAGAGCTCCAATGTGTGATCAAGAGCTGGTGCCTTGCTTTGCTTCATCCATGCTTCTAAAGATGTTAAATTCAACTTTTCTCCCCTTGTATATTTTAATGTTAATAATAATCAACAACTAACACAATAGATTTAATAATCAAGAACTTCAAAACAAAATTGTCCATTACACATGATTCACTCTGCATTTCAAACCTTTGCCTTAAACTAATCTAGCTAGATTAAGAAGTAAAGTCTGATTAGATAATGATTTCGTTACAGAACAAACTCAAACAATATAATCTTGAATCCAAACATTAACCAATTATGTGCAACTCTTGATTTTATTTCAAGTATACCAACTTTTTACACCTTTTTCCATTCAAATGGAAGTAGATTTGTTCTTTTTTTGGCTACATCAGATTAGCTACTAACCTAATTCACCTTTCTTTGAAGAATCTTCACAGAGACGGAATTTTGGCTAAATTCTAGGAACAACTTTGGGAACTTTCTTCAGTGGAAATAAAAGAATGTGGAGTGACTTACACACGTCACTGAATGACGCATCACAGATTGCACTTCCTTGGTAAAAGACACAGCACAAAATAAACAAATTGAACCACAAAACTCAATTGATTCCACCACATCTTAACCATTTATGACATGAACCAGTTTTGCACCCTTTGGACAAAAACAGCAGCAACTGAATCTACTCAAGAGTCAGCATGACAACATTTTAAGAAACAAATCTGATGAAAAAAAAAAGTAGCCCAGACATGATTCCAACTAGTAAACATTAAACAACAATATCAGCTTTTTCATGAGATTAATTCAATGTTTTCTGAGTGCATTGTGGACACCTAGTCATAGTTAATGTTTGAAATCTGAACGGTTCCCATGATTATACTATACCAGATTAGAGTAACACCAAAAGTTAATCACATGTGTGTACACTATGTATATATATAATAAAAACAAAAGGCTTAGTAGTATTAGGCACTTACCCAAAACCATGCTTCTTATAATAAGGAATTGTGGACAAAAGGGTCTCATCAATATCAAAAATCCAGGAATCTTTGCCATCACCTTTCAAAGTGCAGCATCCACTGAGATAGAGCCTAATCTCTTCCACTGCTCTCATAGAGTCAGCTTTGTACTGAGATGAAGTCATGTACTTCTTCACATGCTCCACACATTCTTGAGGCACAACACTGAACTCCCTAATGTTGTTTAGTTCAACATTGATCCTCCAACTCTCACAGTAGCTCTTCAAGTTGTCTCCAACCACTTTCTCTCCGAATCTTTGGTTCAGTATGTTCCATTCTGGATTCACTTCCTCAACACTTTTTCCCCATCCTAGGTTCAGAATGTTCCATTCTGGACTCACCAACCCAATGAAGAGGCCTAATATGATCAGAGAGAGTGCCAGAAGCTTGGCCATTTGCACACAACACAGAGAGGGAGAGAAGAATTCTGTGAAAAGGAAACTGAGTAAAGAAAATACATATAGGCGTGAAATGGAGTGTGGGACAGACACACAATGATGTAAAATTTGTGTGTAGAAATTTGACAGATGATGTAAAATTTACATAAAGACAGTGTGAATTGTTCAACATTATAGTATAATATACATACCCTTTTAAGGGTATGTGAAATTGTAGAGAAAAAAGCATCCTTTGCATGTAATTTTACTGGCAAATGTAAAATACAGAGTGTATTTAAGCTTGAAAAACAAAAGTAGAAGTAGTATTTTGCATTGCTTAGTAATTCAGAGTTTGGGGTCAAGACTCAAAAGTACTATACCAGTGCTTTGTGCAGTTGGATAATTGACAACTATTTTAGTGATTATAATTACAAGCATTAACTTCAATAGCACTGCATTGAATGTCCTGCATGTGAGCCTTATTATTTCGTTCCACTTTATTGGTTGCGTTTGTTAATCATGTTGGTTTAGATGTCAACCCACTTACTAAATACATAAACTGAATGTAAAGAAAATGAATACATCAGTGTTATTATATGTATCAAAACATGGATACCTTTTACTAATTTACTATTATAAACTACTGTTATATACAGGTTTGTACATAAAATTCAACCTTACTTATGCCGCAATAGAGGACTTCAAGTAGAAGCTATAATCACACTACCTTGTTGCACATCACCTATTAGTGAGGATTTTAAATTATTTTATGTGTTTGTTCATCCATATTCCAGGTTGGAAGAAAACTTCTTTCGGCTAACTTTTACTAACCTTTAAGAATTTTGGGCCAGTCGATCATCATTGCCACACATCACGGGCACCTTATCTTTGGACAGCCAGTGAAATCTTATCATTGATATAGACATATAGATATTTTTAAAGAGTTCTATATTTTATATTCTCCTAAGCCATATAAACAGATATATGAAGTAGTTCACCGCATAGAAAGGTTGGACTGTCTTCTTAGATATGAGAAAAGGTTACAAAAAAGGTTGAATGAGTATTTATGCATAAAGATGATAAAACTGCTTTTTTCTAACAGAAACAAAGGATTCATCTTTTGAAACAGGAAAATCGCTTAGAGGATTAGTTTCTTTGAACAGAAGTTTTTTTCTTCCAATCATCATGAATTCAAAAATTTAACTGTCGACTACTTGTTGATTAATATTTCATACTATTGATGAAAAAACTATACAGATACTTAAACATAATACTCTATAGTTAAATTACCTTTACAATGTTATATGAACTATATGTATGGACTACAAAGTTATTTATTCTATCAGTTCTTGTTGTTATTACTTTGAATATGAAATAAATCTTGCTAAAAAGATTACCCATTTTATTTGCGCTTAAAATTTGATTAAGGATTAATCCATAATAATGTCCAACTACTCTATCCTACCAAAAAGATAGAGTCTTATGTTAGGAGAACAACAAAAATGATTCTTTTTATTATTGGCATGGACAATATTCTGAATCCGAATTCTCATTCTGTTTGAAAAGATGTTTGTAGGTTCTTTAATCTTTGGATTCCCATATGGCAGAGACACAGTGACATACAGGTATATTAACAATTGATTAAGTCGGTAATTTGGTTGTGTAACAAAAGGATTAATAAGGGGCCCGAAGAGAAACAAAGTAAGCTGCATAATATTCTAAATGTTCCAGCTAAGGGGAGCAATTTTGCCGACTTTTGTACCTTATTTTGTTGAAAACTAAATGAGGTACTGATATGGGTTAGTGGATCTTTATTTTCCACATCCATGCCTAAAAAGTAGATATCGAAAGGGAAATTGAACTGCATAAAAAAAGAAAGCCTATAAAAAAGGATAATTAAGAGAACAGCTCATCCAAGTGGCCCACTTGTAGTGACTGTAAAATGAAATTTCAACAGATCCCAAGAGAAGAGAAGAGTGAAAATTATCATTAAGACACAGAATACAAATTTGCAATCACAATTGCACAGACTCAACAACATTGATGCCTTATTCCAAACTTTAACTCCTGAGCTATGCAGAACAAAAGATTGAATGACAAATTACCAAAGCATGTTTACAATTAAGCAATATGCCAAGTATGAGCATAGTGGAATGAGAATAAGCTGTAGGAAAACTTATTATTCATCTCAGAAAATGTAACTTCAAATTTCACTTGTTGATGATGTATAAATAACCATAGTGGGTAATACTAATATACAGGTACTTTTGAAAACGTCCTTTGAATTGTGTCATAAAAATGAGGAAAGGAGAAGATTATAAGGAAAAGATATATGATCAGGCAAGAGGAGGAAAAGGGGTGTGGATGTGGTCGTTTGAAGGGCCATGATCATCACTGAAGTTGAGGCAATAACTGCGAAAATCATAGCTGAATTGGGGACCTCTCTTGTGCCAACCAGTAGTTTTCTTCCAGCTATGCTTCAACTTGGAAATCAGCTGTCTGAGAACTCTTGATGAAGTGCCACCACCAAGTAACCTCTTTCTTGGATCATTACCAAGTGTGACTAAAGGGCTAACTCTCATTTTTGCTGTGAACTGAAGCTTCAAGAACTGAGTTCTTTGAGATGTATAAAACTGTGACATTTTCATTCTGCTGGCTGTGCTACCAAGCTTCACATTTAAGATGAAGTGAGAAGATGTGTTGCTATTAGAAATGCATCATGAGGAACTGGACTGGATGAGTGTGGACCACACAAGGAGGGTACCGAGTATAAGGTGTCAACTTTTAATTTGTGGAAAATGAGGAGCGTGATCGTCATGGACTCTGCAAGAAGTGATAAAGTTTAGTTTGTTGCCTTTTCAAAGATTAATAATGGTCCCAGGGTGTAATGGTGTAACATCAATGAAGTGCTCAAGCACTTTTCTGAAGAGTCTTCTATACGAGTATAGCTACCTACCAGTACTTGCAGTGTGCATCATTTGTGATTTACCGTGTTTTGCTCGTGGTTTGGCAATTCCTCTTATGCTTCAAGGTATGAAAACAACCAGATCAGAAACGATTCCTTTAACTTTCTTTCATGCTCTGGTGTAAAAGAAATGAAGTTCACCAATAAGGGTAGGATTGAACTACCTAAAACGAAGGTCTTGTCCCTTTGGGTTCAATTTCGGCTGGTTATCCATTTATTCATGAATTTATCGCTTAAAAATTTAAATTTGTAGCATAGACGTCATGCAACGCCCTATCATAACAAATTGGGTCCAAAAAATAGACTAAGCCCCAAAGAACTAGGTTTGAGTTGTGGGACAAATAATCTCATTGCTTATTTAAGTATAATGTAAAGGTACGCATAAAATATGCCTTTATATTTTATACAACCATCCCACTACTATATATAAATATTTACATATATTTCTTTTTATTATCTGAGTATTACATTTTATTATTAAAAAGGTTATCAAATAGGTATTTAAGAATACTGATTTCGGAATGCTATTTTCCCAAAATTTAAAAAAGAACCTGGAATGCCACATACCAAACTATACACAAATCAAAGCCTGCTTTCTACGATACCGAAACTCTCAACCTTTTTGGGTAATACCAAGCAAGATTGCACAGGGAGAACGACGAGATAGAGAGTAAACTATTAATATGATCAATTAAAACTCTTTAACAAATTTTATGTTATTACCAAATTCCACTATTTTGCGAAAAGTCTTTACAATCTCATTTTTACTCACTCCCTTCGTTTGATGAGTGAATCATTTGGTATCTAAATCATACAAAAAGGTTACATTAATTAGTAATTCTTTTAAAATATCTTGGGCATATACTTTTATCATTTAATAAATAAAAAAAATATTTAATAAAATAAATAACTTTTCCTTTAAAAAAAACATAAATTTTCATTACATTCATAAAACTACATATATTTAATTGATTTTTTTTCTTCATAATAAATTAATCATAAAAACACAAAAAAAAATATAATTACATATTTTAATGTAATAAAATAATAAATTCACACCTCTAAGTTACTTCATTTCATGAAATACTTCAAATTCTAAAGGCATTTGGCTAATCAAAAGAAATAGGCAGATTACTGTAAAACCCGTTTAGAAAAAGAATAGATTATAATCATTCTTAAGAAGAAAGTCGAAAAGAAAAACAGTTCACAAAAATCTTTCCATAGAACTTCTGTAAAGAAGTTCAACATATTGCAAACATTTGATAGAACTTGTTACAGCACATCCTCACATTCATCTAAACATTCAAATTAAACTGAAGAAACTGCTGCGATTATTCTCTACTCCACTCAATTAAAAATAACACTCTTGATGTTCCGCAGTTCACTACAATTATTTTCCAGTAACTCCTTCCTTAAACAAAAACACTTTATAACGAAAAGTATGCTAGTTTTCTTCCTTGATAAATTGAAAACAGAATTAAACGCCCCGAGTCTCAAGCGACTGCAGAGGAATATTTGCTGGGAGAATCCAATTAGAATTGTCAAGATTTAAACACAAGATTCATAGTAGATTACATCAGTAAACTAAACATTCATGTTTTTCAACATTACAGTTGGTCCGTATTACCTTTCTTAGGAATTAAAATTCATCACACTACTCCCAAAGGACCATCCGACACTTACTACACGATAAGAAAATCAAAACCTAACAAATTCATTCCGCATGACTGCAATGCAACCAGTCTTATCTTGCGGACAAGACATGCTATTCCTCTCATATAATCTAAACATTATTAAATCTACCAGCATTACAGAGGGTCCGTGTTACCTTTCTTAGGACTTAAAATTTATCACACTACTCCCGAAGGACCATCCGACACTTACTACACGATAAGAAAATCAAAACCTAACAAATTCATTCCACATGACTGCAATGAAACCAGTCTTATCCTTGCGGACAAGACATGTTATTCCTCTCATCTAATCTAAACAATCATTAAATCTACCAACAAAGCCATGCACTCACAACGACAGAAACAGTATAGTAAAGCAAATTCAACAATAAAATAAACGGCATAGCAAAGAAAAATTAAGAAAAGAATAAACAAAAAAAGCTCCTTTAACTATCAATAATTCCCATCAAAACAAAAACAATATATGTGACTCATTGTCTGCAACTCAACCTAAATAAATATAAGAAACAACTTAAAGAAACAGAGAAATCAAAAAAACACTAGAAACCCAACTTAAACAATGGCATTAGCAGCACTAGCAATCCTGGGCCAGAGATCAGCACACTCCTTTCCAATTGGTCCAGTGATAGCAGAACCTAGAAATACAAGTGACACACAATCAAACATAATAAAACCAACAAGTATCACTGCTTAACAAGACTACAAATGGAAAAGATCCAATCACAAACCCTAAACACATTCAAAAAACAACGAAAGTCAAATTCAAACCAAGCACTGTCAAGGATTTCGAGAAGCGAATTTCACAGTCCATACCTTTCATTTCACCCTTGGGATTCACGATAACACCGGCATTATCTGCAAAGCAAAAACAACAAAATAAAAAATCATTCGAATACAACAACATAACAAAATAGCAAAAAGAGAAAATACAATACCTTCGAAGTACATGTAAACGCCATCCTTTCGGCGCCATGGCTTGCGCTGACGGACGATGACAGCGGGCAACACCTTCTTACGGAGATCTGGCTTTCCCTTCTTGACAGTGGCCATAACCATGTCTCCAACACACGCTGAAGGCAAACGGTTCAACCTCCCCTTGATCCCCTTCACTGATATGATGTAGAGGTTCTTGGCGCCGGTGTTGTCGGCGCAGTTCACCGTCGCCGCCACCGGCAGACCCAGTGACATCCTAAACTTGTTCCCCGCCGATCCTCCGCGACCTGAAACGCCATAAATTGGTTAAGTAACACACGATGAGCGACTTTAAGAAGAACTAATCGACGCATTCGATAGTTAAAACGAACCTCTCTTCGACATTGTTGCGTCTCGGTTGAACAACACAAACCCTAAGCCAAGTTCTTTCGGTTCTATATAGGCATGCTGACTAGGGTTTAATCGCTATGGGCCTGGGCTTCGCTCTTATGATCGGCCCATCCATATCGCAGGCCAATTTCAATGTTTATATAT
>Ga0099823_1006601_pt1 | contig 11721 bp, 8 predicted proteins | sample CowpearedBW_FD_76831 | JGI IMG/M metagenome (GOLD analysis project Ga0099823, IMG submission 76831) | Root nodule microbial communities of legume samples collected from California, USA - Cow pea red BW | ecosystem: Host-associated > Plants > Roots > Nodule | place: USA: California | collected... | reverse complement strand
TATATATATATATATATATATATATATATATATATATATATATATTTATATGTTTAGTATTTTATAACTTTTTATTTATTCTAATTGAACAAGAATAAACTTAATTTTTGTATTTATTTTAATTGAAAATATAATGAATTATCATTTTGAATAATTAATAAATATAACATTTTTATTCATAATTTTTGTAAAAGATCATCATATTTCTGAAACAATTAAATAAAAAATATTATAAACATATGTTTTATGATTTAGTATGTAGTTATCTATAAAAAAAATACTTATTAATACTTTAAAGAATTACATTTTAGATTATTAATAAACTAATTAAAATATAAATAAATATTATAGACGTTAATCATTTTAATAAATTGATAATATTATATTAAACCGATAATATTATTTATAAGGAATAGAGAGAAAATATTAATATTAACAAATATAAATACATTAAAAGATATGTGTTAATTGTTGCGTTAGATATATTTTTGGTCCTTAACTTGTGAAAATTGGAATTAGTTCTTCTTTGAAATTTTGGACCAATCTAGTCTTTCAACTTTAGAAACACAAAAAAATTTAGTTATTTTAATCAAATTTTGTTAAGTTTATTTGACGTTTTAAATATATTTCATGATAATATAAACTTAACAAAATTTGGTTAAAAAGACTAAATACATACATTTATAAATATGAGTTAGTCTAAAGGTACGAACAGAGACCGATTTCAATTAACAGTTAAAAACTAAAAACATATTTAACCCATAATTCTTTAATGAAAAATTAAACACATTTATTATTTTAATAATTGAACAATCAATTTAAAATAAAATAAAACATTAAAATTAAAAATATTATTACAATAAATTAGATTGATACACCCAAAAGAAACTCAATAAGTTATTTCTATCTTAATTTTCTAGCATCCTTGTAGTAGAACGCGTTTCTTCAACCTGGGAGAAACAACAGGTACCTTTCTCTCACGGCCATGTTTTTCTGTGTTCTTTCAATCGAATTTCCTTTTTCTCGATTTGTTCAACGTAATAATCATCACCGACAACGAATTACCCGTTATAATGTTTCGCCGGTCTAGTATTTAGGTTTTTGAGAACCTGAAAAAAAAATCGCATTTTTTCCTCTTGTTATTCATTCTTTGTTAATCTTGATTGATGAACAGGAAAATTGAAAGTCATCAAGGATGTTAGAGCAGTTACTGATATTTACAAGAGGAGGGTTAATCCTCTGGACATGTAAAGAACTTGGGAACGCTCTGAAAGGTTCCCCTATAGATACCTTGATTCGTTCATGTCTTTTGGAGGAGCGATCCGGTGCGGCATCATACAATTATGATGCTCCTGGTGCTTCCTACACCCTTAAATGGACCTTTCACAATGAACTTGGCCTTGTGTTTGTGGCTGTGTACCAACGGATTCTTCATCTCTTGTATGTGGAAGATCTGCTTGCTATGGTGAAGCGTGAGTTTTCGCAGATCTATGATCCCAAAAGGACTGCTTACCCTGATTTTGATGAGACCTTTAGGCAGCTAAAGATGGAGGCTTTGGCCCGTGCCGAAGATTTGAAGCGATCGAATCCAAATCCTGTTGCTGGGAATGTTAAGAAGCAGGTGCAGGGGAACAATAAATCGGGATTAGAGGGAGGGAATAAGAAGAAGAGTGGTGGTGTGGCAAAAGAGGGTGGTGGGAAAGATGGTGACGGTGGCAATGGACGGAGGTCTGAGAATGGGCACTCCAATGGAAATTTTGTTGTTGCTAAAGATGCTAACCTGAGTAGTGATGTGAATGGTAGACAGAATGGAAGTCCCAATGTTGGGGCTTTTGATGTACATAAGCTTCAGAAGCTTAGGACCAAAGGTGGGAAGAAGGTAGATAATGCTGCTGCAAAGGCTTCCAAGGCAGAGCCAAACAAAAAAGTCATAAAGAAAAATAGGGTGTGGGATGATGCTGCTACTACGGAAACTAAATTGGACTTTACAGATCATTCTGCAGAGGACGGGGACAGGAACATAGATTATGTGGTTGCTGATCAAGGTGAAAGTATGATGGATAAGGAAGAGATAGTTAGCTCTGAAAGTGAGGAGGAAGAAGAGGAGGAGGAGAATGTGGGAAAGAAGAGAAAGCCTGATGCCAAAAACAAGGGTTGGTTTTCATCCATGTTCCAGAGGTAAGACAATCCTGTGTATACTTTATATGTTTTCTACTTTCCTAGGGCTATTGTTTATCTTTTTGTTAAGCTCTCTGAATATCTTGCTGGAATTATCTGTAGTTTAACGTAAACTGTATTGATTTGTAACCACATATTACTACGGGGTTTTGCAGTATTGTGTTATTAGCTTTTGCTGCAATATTGTGTTGCAAACAGAATTATCTTCTGTAAATTTTCTTTAATTACAACCTTGTTGGTAAATAATCAGCTCATTATCATGAAAGATTTAGAAGTTTATATGCATGCATCGTCAAGAAATCCTTAGTTCACTTTGTATATTGTAATGCAATTAAATTGTTCTATCACTTTACCCGCAAGTTTAGGAATGGAGGTAGAGGGGGTAACAAAATAAATAGTTTGAAAGTTTGCCCTCTTGCATGATGAATCTGGTTTCATTGTGGATAAACAAGGGAAGCTATCTTATCTCCAGTCCTGCCTTCTTTTTGTTCACTGAGGTTAAGCATAAGACCAAACGAAATGTTTACCGAGTCCTAATATGCTGCTGCCATGCTCTTAAAAAGAAAACGAAATGTGGAATTCTACTACTTATTCTTAATGGAGGCTATTTATTGCATGAAAAAAGACCTACATGTTATTATTTGATTTCAAAGCTTAATGGCAAGGATGCAGATAAATTGAACTGTGTTTTATCCTCAAGTATTTTCTGTTATTTAGATTTCAAATTCCCTTAACATATATATATTAAGGAAAGGAGGAGTTTGAAAATATATGCTTAAATATCTGTAATTTGAATTTAAACAGGTTAGTTTTTAGGAGTTTATTTTTAATGTTTCAAATGTTGAAATATTGATTAGATAAAGAGAAAGATATTAGGTTATTGTTTAGATTTGGGAATTAATGACTGTGATAGTTAGCATTTGATTTTTTGTGCTACATGTTTGTTCTCTATACATAGAGCCCATTAATAAAATATTGTTGAAGCTCCACATAATACATCTCTTATCCTTCTAAAGCATCTTTTTAAAACATAAAAGCCAACACAGCTTCTGTTCATGGCTGACTAAATTTAAACTTCTTGTTTAGTTTTTACAATTTGTATCTTATATTTTCATAATTTCTCTGAAATGACTAATTAGAACATTTTCACATATCCCCTGGTGCAGTATTGCAGGGAAGGCAAATTTGGAGAAGTCAGACTTAGAACCAGCTTTGAAAGCTCTAAAGGATAGGCTCATGACCAAGAATGTGGTATGTGTTTCTACTCAACATTCAACAGAATTATTTTTCTTTTCTTTCTGTATATCTTAATGGTTATCTGTTGGGTTCTTTACGTTAGCCAATACTATTTGCATTCTATGTCTCTTTTAGGCTGAGGAGATAGCTGAGAAACTCTGTGAATCAGTCGCAGCAAGTCTTGAAGGCAAAAAGCTGGCTTCATTTACAAGGATATCTTCAACAGTGCATGTTGGTTTCTGTCCTCTTTCATATATACATGTGTTGCTGCCTTTACTTTATGAGCTTACATGTATAACATTCACACTAATGGTATACTAAAAAAATACTACTGTAGGCGGCAATGGAAGAAGCTCTTATTCGAATTTTAACTCCTAGACGTTCTATTGATATACTGAGGGATGTGCATGCTGCCAAAGAGCAAAGGAAACCATATGTTGTTGTATTTGTTGGTGTTAATGGTGTTGGAAAATCTACTAATCTAGCTAAGGTGGGGTGAACCATATTGTTTCTCAATACGTTCGAGATTCCATATATACGCATTTCTTTTTTTACTAGAATAAGGTGATTTATTTTGTGTCACGTTGTAGGTTGCTTATTGGCTTCTGCAGCACAAGGTCAGTGTGATGATGGCTGCCTGTGACACATTTCGATCAGGAGCTGTTGAACAGCTGCGGACCCATGCTCGGAGACTTCAGGTTTGTGTTAATTTTACTGCTTAAAGATTGATGTAGTTCTATAACCTTCATATTCTTATTTTCCTAGTTCATGGCAAAGTTCTTTAGTAGAGGCATGCGTATGTTCTTACAAGTTCCTTGTTTCAGATACCTATATTTGAGAAGGGCTACGAGAAAGATCCTGCCATTGTAGCAAAAGAAGCAATTCAAGAAGCTTCACACAATGGTTCGGATGTGGTTCTTGTTGACACAGCTGGTCGTATGCAGGTACTTATTTAGTTATTATCTTGGTCATGAATCTGATTATTGTATCAGATTTTTGGGTCATTTATATGAAGATCGCTGGCATATAAGTACTATGAAACTCCGATAATTGGCATGCCTGTTTTTGTTCTTTTCTTTTAGTGGGATGGAGGAACACATATACATAATATGGGGATGGTGTTTATTTATTTGAATGCTTTTCTGTTCATCTAACCGTTGCTGCTGGTTTCAGGATAATGAACCACTTATGAGAGCACTGTCAAAACTCATCTACCTTAACAATCCAGATCTTGTCCTGTTTGTCGGAGAAGCACTGGTTGGTAATGACGCAGTTGATCAGCTTTCGAAGTTCAATCAGGTATATTGTTCATATTTGCTCAATATTTCCCATCTAATGCTTTTTCTTCCCTTACCTTTAATGATTTAACTAGACTATAATGACAGTGCAAAGATATTTATGTTGACATATGATGCAAAGGTACTTTAAGTTATGTCACGTATCTGTATTTGACTTGTATACATACATGTCTGATACATTAGGATATTTCAATGATATCTATCATTGAAGTATCTAATTTATAAAATACCGATACTTTTCTAATTTTAATAATTTATAAGCTTTTGTGTTTTCAATATTTAATACATATAATTTTAATTTGGATTCATACAATAATAATCATATAATTAACCTCAACTGTCTTGTGTCACCTTAGAAATTAGCCGACCTTGCAACATCACCCAACCCAAGATTGATTGATGGGATCTTGCTCACCAAGTTTGACACCATTGATGATAAGGTACGTGAATTCAGATTTTTTTTTGAAGAATGTATGAATTTTTCAGCTAACATGAAATGGTCGTTAGTAGTGTTTTTTTTTATACTATGGTTTCCTTTTTCAGGTAGGAGCTGCACTTTCCATGGTTTACATTTCTGGAGCTCCTGTGATGTTTGTGGGCTGTGGACAGTCTTACACTGACCTCAAGAAACTCAATGTCAAATCAATTGTGAAGACTCTTCTTAAATGAGGGCACAAAGTTCTTTATTTTCCCTTGAAATCTTGTAAACCTGTCTTGTGTTTCTGTTTGATGACGAACTCGTTGATCCCGTTGACCCTATTACTTTGTGAGAAAAAAACTGGCTTTGACTTTGAGGCATGGTTTGTTTTAGATTAAGGTTGTATTTGGTCAACAATTGTCCTTGCTTTTGGTAAGGGTGATAAAAAAATACCTAAACCTCAACAATCCGAAAAAATAACGAGTTTTGGGTGGATTCAGGCTATAATAATGGGTTTACAAGAATTAAAATGACCATTTTATCTTTTGAAAAATTGACATATAGATTACATGTTTCGAAAACTTTCCGGAACAAAGTTTCTTGGAATTTTCAATTTTTGTTTTTTGAAACAGAATTTTCAGAATATATGTAATGTAGTTTGGAATGAATTTTTCGTAATAAAAGTTTTGGAACACATGAATGAAATGTATTTTAGTTCTAGAAAGAGATTTTGTGAACAATTATTTTTTCTACCGTCTAAAATACAATTTTGTTTTTCGGATCATTCTTAAGATTCACTCTGCTTCTTGAATTTTAATATGAAAAATAAGAAAAAAATTAGGAAAATTGTGATTTGTTTCGAGAAAAGCCCTTGGATGTGCGTGGCTGCATAAAATCAAATACAAAAAAATACAAAAAATAAGTGAATGCGACTTTTTATTTTTTGGTTCAAGAATCATGTTTCCAGTAATATTCTGGATTAATTATTCTGGAAGGTGGCTTAATTAGTGTTTTAGAATGGTCATTCCGGAACACCTTTCTAAAATGCACATTTCAAAACATGATTAACTTATAAATTTATCTATATATTTAGGTATATAAATTCATATATTCAAATTTCGTCCTAAAAAGACTATTTTATATTTCATTTTTCATTATTGAGCTTACACTTAAACTAAAGCATTTTCGATATAAACCAAGATAATTTCGGTTGGGGTCCTTCTTCCATTTATTTGTTTTGTTTACACAATGTCTGTTTCATCAAAACATTTATTCTAAAAATATCATTCCAGCTCTAAAAGTTACAAAAAAAGAAAATAAAAAAAATTCACAGATGATTTAAAATTTTTTAGTGAATTCTTGGAATAGCGATTTCAACGTACACAAAAAAAATTATCTACTACCAAGCGTTCCCATAAATTCTGATTTAAAAAAAAAATCTAATTTTAAAAAAATAACATAACTTTAAAGTATATATAAATAAAAAAAATAGTTTTCCTAATTAAAAAAAAAACTTAAATAAAAGAAAATGTGTCGTAAAAAAATATCTTGTGCGGGTCCATAACACATAGCATTGCAAGGTTTAAGAGAGGTTTGAACCATATCCTGTGATTTCTTTGATTCTCACTCCCAGCGTCGTTGGTGTTGGTAACGACGAACACAAGTTTCACCATTTTCATTCCTTCTGCTCGCTACTCCAATCCCTAAAAACGCAATGACATTGGCATATTCATTTCCCACTCCTCAGGTTCACGCATACCACAACCCAACCAGAAGAAGCCATTTTCAGATAAAACGCAAGCCTAACCGAACGCACCACTTTCTGTTAATACCAACTTCTTCACCTTCCTCGTTCCTCTTCTCTTGTTCCTCCTTTCCCCTCACATATTCCGATTCAACCCTACAGTTTCGCCACAACCACCTTCTCTCCACCGATGGCAATTTTGTGGTCGAAGACCTTGGTGCGGCGGTGGAGGAGGAGGCCAGCCAAACGGCGGCGAGGGTTTTCGTGCAGGAGCCGCCCTGGCTCTTCCTGAAGGGGTTGCTAATGCAGGAGGAAGAGATGAGGCGGAAGGAGGAAGAGATGAGGCGGAAGGAGAAAGAGAGGGAGAAGTACAATTGGCTGCGGCGGAGGCAGATTGAGGCGGAGACGGAGGCGTGGCAGAAGATGGTGGAGGAGTACAGGGAATTGGAGAGGGAGATGCGCCAGAAGATGTTGGCGCCCAATTTGCCGCACGTTAAGGCGCTTTTATTGGGCTGGTTCGAGCCTTTCAGGACCGTAGTGGAGGCTGAACAGAAAGCGCATCGCGCGCGTTCTAAGAAGCAGCAGGAATCTATTGCACCTCATGTCGACGACTTGCCGTCCGATAAGGTGGCGGTCATTGTGATGCATAAGATGATGGCCTTGGTAATGGAGAATGAGGAAGGCTGCGTTCAGCTTGTTCATGCCGCTGTTCATATTGGCATGGCGGTGGAACAGGAGGTAATGTCAGTGTTTGGTTTTCAAATTACAAGAACGGGTTAGTTTCAGGTCTGGCATACTGTACATAGCTTGAAACTAACCTTGGGCATCAATGTAGTGATTGGGTAAAATCTTCCCCTTAGCTACCTTTTGAAATATTAGTCATTTTTGTCTGCGAAGTCCACTTGGAGTTGGCTTATACTTCGATGTGGCCAACAACTCTTGTGTAAGAGTGAGTTAGTTGATTGTGTCATGACACTAATGACGACAATGCAGAATAATAGAACTACATAAGCCTGTAAGGCCCAAGTGGTTTAGTAATGTATTGGACTTTGGAGTCAATTTGGATTAACTTCTTAGCAAACACTTGTGAGAAAAAGAAATAAGATGGATCAAGAAGGTAAAATGAATCAAACATTTTTCATCATTTTAACTTATACACTTCAAATTCTACCAAACGGAGAAAGTATGCTCTGCAGTTTTGTAGAAATCTTTATAATGTAACTAGAACACCAAGTCTTGCTTTAGGAAGTCTTAACACAAGGGTTTACAATCAACCCAAACTGGACCTTATTCCAAGTCTGTAGAAAAGTTACCTCTCTGTATTCGTGGCTTGACTGAAACGTAATTGCTGCAGGTTTTTTATAGATGTTGATAATTAACTTGTTGTATTTCAGGTTAGGATTCATAAGTTCATTGAAGGAAGAAAAGCTAGCCGGAGTAACAAGATAGAGGCTGATGCCGAAGACAGTTTGGATAGTGATAAAGAAAAGCAAAGTAATCATTTGAACAGTTTGATTAAAAAAAGTAGACTGAAAGAAGTGCAGATGATATTGAAAAAAGAAGAAGGCAGTTCTTGGAGCCGGGACACGCAGGCCAAGGTTTCCTTTAGTAGTCACATATGTTGTATCTGTTTTGGTCATAAATATGGAATTTAACAAGTTAACTCTATTGTGCAGCTGGGAAGTCGATTAATAGAATTGTTAGTTGATACAGCATATGTACACTCTCCGGTTAAACAGTTTGGTGATACTCCACCTGATATCCGACCAGCTTTCAGGCACTGTTTTAAAGCCGCGCCGTGGCATCCAGGGTGAGGTTTCACTTTTTTCTTTGAGGGTGGGGCTGGGAGGTGGGCAGAACTTGATAATTAAGATCTAGGGCTTGAGCCCCCTAACAAATAAGTGACACTATATGATTATAGAAAGTTAAGATTAGTTGTTTCTGTGATCAGAGAAATTTGACTGTTATATGTAATGTGTCTTTAGAAAGTGAAAATACTTTAGATTAAGTAAGAAAGAGATTACAAGTTGACAATATAGTTGCAGAGCCTACCTAATGGTTTGAGAGTCCAATGCTCACAAAGGTAAAACACTCCCCAAGCTGCATATAAATTAAATGATTGATGTGCTCCAATCTTGTTATAAATAATCACATTCTAGGCTTCTAAGAGACTTGGTAAAAATATCAACTAGGTTAGATCGGTGTAATCGTAATGTAATTTGAGAGAATTTTCTTTTTGCTGAAATGACAATTAACTTCAATACTTTTGGTCCTCATGAAAAACTGGATTTCGTTTTATAAGTTTGGCTTATTTTTGCTTGACTTTTGGGTCAAGTCACACGACTCAACAAAGTCATCTTCCTTTTGATAGATTTTTAAATGTCTTCCGCGATGTCTGCTTGTGATGCCATTACTGTGACATGTTTTGCAGTCACCATGGCTCAAATAAATATTTCCTTGCCATTGCTATTTTATTGCAGCTAGTGGAATTTTTGCCATGGTGCTATTATAGTCACTTTTTAACAACACTGCTAATAGGTGCTAATAAATAGATGGAATGTTGTATCCTGTTAATTGAGAAGAGTTAGGACCTTTAGGGATTAAAGGTGCATATCCTCTAAGTGTCAATTTGATCCGAATGAGCTTGATTTGTGGTGGGAACATCCTTTGCTTGGGTGATCAATTAAGTGACATGATCCTGGCTTTGAAACCATAATTGCGCAACAACAACAACCTAGTGTTGTAGTTGATTGTCTGAGCTATTTTTTTGCATGGGGTTAGTGGTACAATGGTAATAGTGATAGAAAAGATGAATTCAAGAGAGGAACCATGGTAAGCCATGAGTGATCAGGCCAAATAGGAAATGAACACGTGCACCATAAGAAGGGGAACATAATAGAGGGATTGTTGGATGGTGGGTTATGACAAAAATGGTCCACATGTTGATCATGTGTAGGTTTGTGGACCTCATGCTCCAACAAAGGTGGCATGTGAGGGTGTGAGCGAGTGCGTTGGGGGTTGTGACTTTGGCATTGCGGCTGCTGGTGGATGGCAACTCTAGTTGTGGAGGTGCTTAAGTGAAAAGCGAGGCAATGACAACGGAATTGTGGTTGATTGTGTGTGAGTACTATTGCATTGAAAATAGAAAGGGAAATAGCGGTATTGGAACAACCTAATACCATGTAAGATGTGTGTAGTGTAATTATGTGTATGACCACACTTGTGATTCTGTATTTTTAATCAATATAAAATACAAATTAAGGAAACCTATTGATGAGTATGATCTTTCATTTTAAGTTATACATATTTCCTTATTTAGATAATATAAAATAATATCTTTAATAGCTCTAGAGTCGGGAATCCAATGGGATGGAAACATTTTTGGGAGACTAAATCCAAATAATAGAGGAACCGTACTTGAATATGTTGAAGTAAAACTGCATCCTCCCCTTCCAAAGTGAACAAATACCAAAGGAGGCATTAGGAAAGTTTTGAATTGACTTCTTAGGATATGAACAAAGGGGAAGTTAGTTAAAATAGTTAGGATATAAGTGAGGTAGTTAAGATAGTTAGAATATAGATGAATTATTTAGTTATTTAGAGGGGTTGATTAGAAATAAATAGGGGAAGAAGGATGACAGATTCAGGTTTGGGGCTGTCATTGTAAATTGAGCATTGGATCTTTGTGCAAAGAGAAATCCTTTGTAAATGGAAAACCCTTGGAGGAGAGAATGTTCTCCTATTTCTTGTTCTTTTCTTTTCATCCCGTTCAATAAAAATCTTTCTTTTCTTTTCTCTGTTCAATTCTTGGTTCCCAAGTAATTGGTGCGACCTATTGGATTTGAGTTGTACGATGGAGAGTAGAGTGGGCACTTTGGAGAAATGGATCAGCGAATGTGGGAAAATGCTTGTAGATTTGAAAAAAAGGCATGATTTTTGTAAAGGAGAGTTTGTCGGACATAAGGCAAATCAAAGTAGTACTTGAATTCAAGAAATGAAAGGTGTTTTAAGATGTTGGGGAAAACTCAATCAACATAATTGCGAGGGTTGCAACATCACCATGCAACATTTTAGATTTGAAGCATAAACTACACAAGATACTGAAGAGTCAAGAAATCATTCTTGAAGAGAAAAGGGTGAAGAAACAACCCTCTCACATCAATAATATCAAGGGAATAAAGAGATCAAACTGTGGTTGGAGAAATGTATCTAAAAATAAGACGTCATGTTGGAGTACAAGATCACAAATAAGCAAAAAATTCAAGAGGAGATTGATCCCCATTCAACCAACCACGTCAAGAACACCATCGTATGCATGAATACTATTATAATACAGAGGTGTTTGTCTTGGACAAGAAAGAGAAACAAGACCTATTCTTGGGCTAGAAAGATGAACAAGACCTATAATTGGGCAAGAAATTTGAGGAAGCCACAATTAGCCCATTGGGTTGTTCCACTAATAAATCCCTCATGTTGTAGTTGGTGAATCTAACATAAACTCATAAATAATGCAATACTCAACTACTGTCACTTGATAGTGGGAGAATGGTGGAACAATCAATTACAACAGTCAACTTGTGAAAATCATAGTCTGAGTAATAAAGAAAATAATTAATGATGGAAAAATGTGTTGCGGGAGGCATGATGGAGGGGCCATGGAGGAAAGAGACAAAAAACACTGTTGAAGTATGTGTTTCAATGATGGAGCTATGGAACTCTTCGGTCTGGAATTGCTAGAAATTTCTTGCAGTTGTCAACAAAGTTTGTTAGTGGTTTTAAAGGTCGTCAAATAGTGGCCAAGTAAAATAATTTTCATTGAAAAATGTTTCTTGATATATTTTTTACTG
>Ga0099823_1006590_pt1 | contig 11729 bp, 4 predicted proteins | sample CowpearedBW_FD_76831 | JGI IMG/M metagenome (GOLD analysis project Ga0099823, IMG submission 76831) | Root nodule microbial communities of legume samples collected from California, USA - Cow pea red BW | ecosystem: Host-associated > Plants > Roots > Nodule | place: USA: California | collected... | reverse complement strand
ACTTCAGCACCACCACCAACAATCTTAACTATCCTTCTTTTATGGTGCGTTTGTTTCGTACCAAAGTCGCAGTACAAAAGAAAGACAAAATACAAAGGTTGAACCGAGATTTGCTTGACTCAAAATAGCAGAAAAAAAAAAAAAAACCAGTGATACCATTTTATCTTTAATTAAAATGGTATTAATTGAAATATAAAAGAAGTTGCAACATGATTATGCAGTGTTTCATGGTACATGGTTGTTGATTTAAGGATTGATGTAGGAATATTAAATGCAAAAATGGTGTACTTGCCTCTCTTCAGAGACTCCATTGTTACTAAGGTTAAGAGTTTTTGTTTTATATTGAGTGATATATATCACATGAATTATGAGAAGTGTGAATGGGAATTTCAGAAATAAATGAACAGTGTAAGTATTCAGTGAGCAGAGTGAATTTGGTAATGGAATTTATTTGAGTGGGCCATCACTCACACTCTCATTAAATACCTCACATTTTTATGAGACAAGTATATATTTTTTTTATTTTAATTATATAGTAGAATTTTCATGTGTAGAATTTTCAGCACTGAATGAAAAAAGTAGAAAAGTTGATAAATGTGTTGACTCGATAAATAAATTCTGAGATTTTTCTAAAGAGAGCCATAAGAAAGATTTGGCACAGATAAATAGTAAACAAATTTATATAAAAGAGCTCTCATCGACTTTAACTTTAAATCTCAAAATAATATAGATTTGTGAATTTTTTTTATCTATAAATCGATCATCTTACGTTTTTTTATCTAATGTAAATTATTTAATAGTCATCCTTCAATTTCTAACACAAATAACTGTTCATTTATTAACTGATTATGTATTTTGCAAACACTTTTTTTCCTTTTCTATAAAATATCACAGACTTAATAGTCGATGTTAACCGAATATTTTTGAGTGAGTAGTGATTTAAATTTCAAGGTTAAGTGTGTATACAAAAATTCATCTTCCTTAAATTGGTAACTGGAAAAATTACATATCTAAAAAAACTCTTATTTTCTGTCAATTTTGTTTTAAAAAGTTTATTGCAGAAGATACTTATAAATTTTGTTGTAAAAATTTTTTTTGCAAAAAGTTATTATCAATTTTCTTGCAAAATATTTTTGCAATAAATTTTGTAAAAAATACTTACAAATTTTGTAGTAAATGATTATCTACGAAAAAATTATCTACCAATTAAAATTTTTAGAAAAAAAAAGTATTTTCTTACAAATTATTTTAATAAATTTTCAAGAAATTTTTTTAATAATGTTAAGGATTTGGATCATATATATATATATATATATATATATATATATATATATATATATTAAACAAATATTGGTTATTAATTTATTTTTACTATTCTTTCGTCACTAACTTTTTCATTATACTATATTATATAAAACTACACACAAGAAAAAAAAATATAAAAAAAAACTCAATGAGAATTTGAAAATTTTAAACTAATGAAAATAATAAAAAAAATAATTAATATTTATTATATCACTAGTTTAAATAAATTGGCTTGTCAACAAAATCAAAGAAATATATACAAACACCTATCAACTAGATTGTCAGCTATTTTTATCAAATATTTTTAATCTAATAAATTTGTTTGGCAATTCACAACTTAAAGCATCTCAATTTTATAAGACGTTTTTATTGAAATCTACTAAAATGATATAAAATTTAAGAATACGTGTATTAAATAAAACATTGAACCGTAGCAATAAAAAAACATTTTCCTTCTTAAAAAATATTTTTTAATGAGTAACTAATAATAAATAAAACATCTCAGGAGTTAGTTTGAAACTCTTGCATTGAAATAAAATTTTGAAAAAACTCTTAAAAACGATCAAACAGAAATTAAATAGGAACGAAATAATTTATTATTTATAAGTTAACTTATAAACTATTATTTTAAATAAATTGAAGTTAGACGTTATTATCAATTTTGACATCGTAACTATATTAATACCCTAAAATTTATCAATAATTTAACGTTACATGAGAATTCATCGAAACACAAAAATAAAAAAAGTAAAAAAAATTAAAAATACTGAACGATTACACAAATCCATGATAAAAATTATATTTCACAAATAAAAAAACTCTAAATAAATACGCATACATAAAACATTAAACCATTTATATTGTTCATTATAAATCGTAGTTAACTTAATTATCTTATCGCAAAAATGATTTTTCTCACAAAAAAATATTAGAAACTTTGAATTTCATAATTTTACAAAGTTTTTTTATCCAAAAGAAAAATCATGTAAAAATTAAAAAAGAATCATTTTATAATCAAAGCACATGAAAAACCTCTATTAAAAAATAATGATCACCAGAAACTCAACATAAATAAAATTGTATATTCCTAACAACATTGAAAAATTATTCACATATTCACACCAACTTTCTTTAACATATCAATACATAAAACTAAATTAGGACAACCCTAAACATCAAAATCCAATTATACACATTTTTATCCTCATTAACTATTAAATAAGAAAAATAATTTAAACTGATAAAAAAATAGAAAATTGCTCTCAAAACTAAATTAACAAGAGAATATAAAGTTCCTATGTCAAAATAATTATTCCAAACAAATTAAATAAACAAATGTTAAAATATCAGTTATCATTTTAAAAATGGGTTAAATATGTTTCTGGTCCCTTCATTTTTAGTTCATTTTGAAACTAGTTCATTTTAAAACTTTAGACCAATCTAGTCCTTCATCTTTCTAAATACGTAAATTTAATCTTTTTAATCAAATTTTGTTATGTTTATTTGATGCTTCGTAAGCATTTAAAGATTGTATTTGAATTGTTTATACTGTTTGACACATCTTTGCTTAATTGTTAAGTCATATACTATTATGAAACACGTTTAAAATGTCAAATAAACTTAACAAAATTTAATTAAAGGAACTAAATCCTTATATTTCAAAAGATAAAAAATTAAATTGATCCAAAATTTTGAAATATACTAAAAAATTATTTAAAAAAGTATGAGAAAAAAAATTGCCCCACCATTTCTACCACTTGTGTATATTTCTCCTGACAAAATTTTGTAAGGAAGATCATCCACATTGAAACAATTGATTCACACAGGAGAATAAAAGAAAATAAACAATATAAATCATTAATGATAGTTTAATAAAAAATAAATGAATTAACTCAGAAACTGATACATTTGTTTGCGAAAGACACTACTTTAACGGAGGCGTAATGAATTATAGGCGTTTACAGAAGCACAGCATTAACTCCAAATTTGAAGAGAGAGAGAGAGGAAGAAGAAGAAGAAAGAGTGTGTGAAGTGAAGGTCATAAATGGGTTCACATGCACTCACCCTATCTCTCTCAACCAGACAGAGACGTGGTTGGTGCTTTCGTGATCCACCGCACTCTCAATAAATACCAGTAGTTGAATCCCTTCACTCCATTCATTACCCCTTATTTATTATTATTGTTATCTTTAATCTCACACTCTCTTTCGTTTCTCATATCATGGACCACACTCTTCTTCTTCTTCTTCTTCGTCTTCTTCACTTTCACTGAATCTCTCTCACCAACTCTCTTTCATGGCTTCCTCCTCCAAATCCCCTCACTTCACTCCCGTCTGTGCCTTCTTCTCTCTTCTCCCTCCTTCTTCCTCCTCAATTCTCATGTTCTAAATTCATTTTTCTTCTTGCAGATTCAAGAGGAGCGTGAAGAAGACACACCAATAAGGCACACCAGAAGCACCCCCTCTCACCACCACCACCATCCTCCCACGCCCATTCTCAACACCAAATCCAACACCCACAAGAAAAAAAGATCCGAATCCGAGGAAGATTCCTCTGTGTCGTGCAACAAGTGCAGGCCACACTCCAGAGACAAAATCTTCATCCTCCCCTTCGATCACGCCGCCAACCACAATGCCTCAAACACAAAACAATCCTCCTCCTCTCTCCTCGCCAGCCCCAATGGCATCTTCCGTTCCCTCGTCTCCAAACTCACCCGCAAGAGCCCCATGTCCTCATCGCACCACAACGCTCTTCCTCTTTCCAGAGAGGAGCAGTGGAAAATGGCGGTGGCTGAACTCTCCCACAAGCTCCTCCACGCCACCAGGAAACGCGACGAGGCCCTTCTCGAAGCTTCCAGACTCATGCATTCCATGGGGGAGCTCGAGAAGAAGCTCAACAAGCTCGAACTCTATTGCCACACCTTGAAATCCGGCCTCGAAGAATGCACCAACGCCAACTCCAACGCCGTCTCTTCTCCGACGCCCTTCAAACAGAGTCAGACCCTTCACCAGGACGCCGTCATTCAGCACTTCCTGGTGTCGGTTTCCGAAGCCAGATCGTCCGTTAAGCTTCTCTCTCGTTCCCTGACCATGCAACTGAGGCACATGGGAAGCAAGGTGTACGAGAAAGTCTCGTTTTTGCTCCAACCTTACGACGTCAAAATCTCCTTCTCCAAGAACCCCAGAAGCCTGCTCTTCTACCTGGAGGCCCTTCTCAACAGAACGTTCTTCGAGGACTTCGAAACCATAGGGTTCCAGAAGAACGCGTGCAACGCGGTGCTGAACCCGGTGGAGCGGTGCGAGGGGAGTTTCCGGTGCTTCAACATGCTTCAGGGGTTGACGTGGGAGGAGGTGCTGAGCAAGGGAACGAGGCACTTCAGCGAAGAGTTCAGCAGGTTCTGTGACAGGAAAATGAGTGAGATTGTTGCGATGTTGGGTTGGAACCGTGCCTGGCCCGAACCCCTGTTGCAGGCCTTCTTCGGTGCCTCGAAGAGCGTGTGGATGGTGCACTTGCTGGCCAACTCGGTGCACCCGAGTCTCCCAATCTTCAGAGTGGACAAAGGGGTTAACTTTGATTCAGTTTACATGGAGGATATGGGTGGGGACAAAGCTTCGAAATTGGTCCCTAGTGTCGTCAGAATAATGGTTACGCCAGGGTTTTATGTCTATGGCAGTGCAGTGAAATGTAAGGTCCTCTGCAGGTACTTGAGTAGTAACAACACCAACAACGACACCAACACCAACCACAACCACAGTAATAATAGTAGTAACAAGGAGGAAGACAAAGACAAAGGTTTAAGCTTAAACCCAACCTCTTGACTTTTAGATACAAACAATCAATGGTTTGTTCTGTTTTGCAACTTTGGTGGAATTTGGATGAATCAGTTTTCTTTCTTTTTTGTGCTACCCAATACTGTTAAACATTATGTATATTACTATTATCATTAGTATCATTCAAATTGGGGTTAGCCAGTCTTGGTTTGGGTTGGGGGATGGTGGAATATGCAGATTTTTGGGTCAAAGTGAAGAACTTGGCATTTTCTGGTTTCACTTTGTTTTATCTTGTGTCTGGTCCATTCGGACTTTTTTATCATTTTGTTTTTGTTTCGTAACACATCTGTCTGAAAAAATTAACCTTTTGGGAACTTTATAGTTTGATGGGATTGGGATAGACAAGTGTGTTGATTTTCACATTCCAATGGGTCCTTACCATGTGGATTCTGCTCACAGATAATTATCAACTTCTTCAAAAGAAGGGATCAATTCTCACAATCATGGGATCGATTCAATCACGTGTGCCTGGGTTGTTGTTGTGACACTTGAATCCTCAGAACAAAAACTTTTTCGTATATAAAAACACGATTAAACTACAACATCATGCTTATATCTCTTGTGAACAAATTTTGAACACAACACTGTGCTCACGGGCAAAACGTCATCGGGAATCGTACAAAAACTGTATGCATATCAATGTTAACGTTTGTTCTTGCGTGCTTTTGAAATTTTAGATTAGTGTGAAAATTGAAACAATTCACAGTTATTTTATGTTCTAAACAAATGAAAGAAAAATGTAAACTAAGTTTTAAGTAGGTTTGCTTTTGATGAACTGAAAAGCCTAATAGGTGTGTGATTTGCCCAATTCAACAATTATCCTTTAAATCGAAAACCAATTCTCGATATATTTTTTAAAAATAAATAGAACCCTCGCTGGTGCTGAAATGTTAAACACATCAATCAAACGTACTAATTTTTATTTTTTTTAATAATATTTAATGATTTGAATGACTCTACAAGATAATGATTTACTCGAAAAAAAGTTAGGTTACGTGATTCTGTTCTCCTGCTTGCTTGATCTGTTTTATTGGCGTTGGTCGGAATTTTTGAAATGGTATTTATGCATGTTAATTGCTTTTAATGTGCATTTCGTTGTTATTTCAACCTTGTCTTTTAATTTTGACTTTTCCAATCACGTATTTACGCATTAATGAAAAACATCAATGCCAACAATAGCGCTGTTCAATTATTGAAGGCATCCTTTGCAAACACAGAAAGAATGACATTTCAACAACAAAACAAAAAGTGAATAAAATGAATTCGTCACACAAATTATTGTGAACGATACCTAATACGAAAGCAATTGTTATGATATGCTATGCTATCAATAGAATCTGGCATCGAATAGCAATGAATGGGTGTTCTAATAACAAATGATATTGGGCCCGATGCGTGCACCATAACGAATCCATAATTGCTTCTCCTAATTAATCGGACTATAATTGTTCTATACTAACGTAAACATAGACGTTATTGCGTCTGTGTAATTTTAAATATGAATGATATTATATTACTAGATGATAATAGTGTAGTATTATTAAGTTAATATATAAAATAAATATGTATTTATTAAAAATAAAATAAAATGAATAGATAGAATAATTATTGATGAATAAAAAAAAAAGAAAAGATAAATCATTTTATAGAAAATAGGTCAAAGTCACCATTAATTTTAAAAAATTTAATAAATAATTATATTGTAAATGGTATAATTAGTATTATGAAATGTTGACATAAAATAGAAAATTTTCTTTTATATATTGTTATAGATTTCTTTCTTTAACCACCTTAATACTTTCTTCTTTCTTTACCTCCATATATATTAAATTTCAATATTACCTTTTCTTTTTTAGCATAAAGGCTTTCGTATTCTAAAATTCATAATTTTCTGATATCCAAAATTGTGCTTATTTTATAATTTATATCTCTGCAATATAGATTAACCAGAATATAACAATATGTGGGGTGAAATTCAAAAACTTGACTAAGATAAATTTTAAATAGTTATAATATCATAAAAAGAAATTAAAAGTTTGAAATATCATTGTACATTGTCTTATCAACAAATCTTATTTTGAAAATGTTTTTTTTTTTCTTTTTGTATTGTTCATATTACGCATTTGTTTGTTCCTTGTCGAGGTGATCCAAGAGTTTTTTAATATCTTCTGAAATTCATTTTCAATATAAGTCAAACATTTCATGAATATAATCATGGGTGTAAGAAGAAAAAGGTGGGGTAGAGAAAGAAAATCCCTGGTGTAAATCCACATAGAATACCCTACATGAAATTGAAGGTTGAATGAGCTTGGATTCTGTTTGTGGTTGAAACTTTCTCTGCACTATTTATGGGCCACACAACTGGGCCACATAACTGGGCCTACTATAGAAACAACTATGATTTGTTACTTTTTGGAGCTTAAACCCAACCATCCACGAACGCGAAAATTAAAAAGTTCAAACACTTTTTTTTTTTGGGGATAACCCTTTGAGTATGATTCACTTCTCACCTTTGAAACTTCGTTTTCATCAATCATCTTATTCTTTTCTCAGTCAATTTTTGTTCCACGCCTACTTCTCCTTCACGCACTTATAAATTAAATATAATCAATTATTCAACAATTACTTTTAATTTGTAATTAATAATTATAACTCATTCTCCATGTAGAGCAAGGACCCACTTATTTAGTAACTTGTAAAGACAGTTAAAGCACATAACTTTAGCTGGTAAATTATGTCTTTAATTATGAAACAAAAAGTGTTTGTTTAAGGAGTTTAAAAAGTTAGGTGCATAACTTAATTTTGCCTACAACTGCGGAACTTTTCATTTGAGTTTTTGTTTGTTTCTAACTAATCGGAAGTGATTTATTTTTGTTGTTGTTAGGGAATATAAGTAACTTTTGGTGCGAGATTAGTGTATTAAACACAACACTACAGTTAAATCACTGTTCCAAGCAACACCACTTTAAGCTTTTGCCATCTCATCAAATTGCCACGTTCAACCTTTACACATAAGTATAATGCACTTTCTATTTATATCACTCTTCACTATCTTTGTAAGGTTGGTGATTTTTAGAGGGTTTTTTTTTTTTTCCATTGGAATCAACAAAATAGTAGATAATCTCTGCAAAATATTCTCTTTCTTGACACGAAAAATGAAAATGCTTTTTATGAAGTATACGTGAAAAAGATTATGCCAATAATGGTTTTGTTTGGCGACAATTTTGGTATGTTATGGAATCTTTCAATCTATCTTGGTACCTTGTGGGAATTAAGAATAATTTGCTGGCATATAATCTCTATTGCCACGACTTTATGTAGTTTCAAGTTTCATACCATAATTCGGATTCTCACACTTTATCGTTTTGTTTTGAACTCACTTTCTGTCTTACATATATTATGGCAAGGAAAAAATTTATTTCACACATTTATTGCCATTTAAAAGCTTTTTATAAGAATTACTCGAAGTCGAATTTTAAGTCTAATTTGACTTTACAAAATTAATTTGTAAGATGAGGTTTGTAACTCACTTATATATTATATTATGAAATTACTTTATTTAGTTTATGTTGAAACTTCCTATAAGGATAAATTATGTTAACAAAATTTAATTTTTATATTTTATATATTTAAGAAAGAAAAAAAAGAAAAAAACAGTGAAAAATAATATCAAAATCTGAGTAAAAAAGGTTTTTATGTCAAAGTATCATGAAAATACGTTAATTATAAAGCTCCAAGTTAGCGCGTTTGGATGAGTACTTATTCAATAAAATTGTTACACTAATTTTATCTTGATTTCAAAAACTAATAAATTTTAATTTATTTAAAAGAAATGTATTAAATTAAAGATAATTATTGTAAGCGTTAAATATATGTTTAGTCCCTCAACTTTTAAGTGAAAATTGGAATTGGTATCTCCTTAAAACTTTGGTCCAATTTAATTTTCTAATTTTAAAACTTAAAATTTTGTAAATTTAATCATTTTAACTAAATTTTATTAAGTTTATTTAATGTTTCAAACATGTTTTATGATGATTTCTTAGTTAATACTGAAGCAAAAGTGTGTCCAATGGGATAAACAACTCAAATGTTATCGTGAAACACATTTGAAATAACAAAACAACTTAACAAAAATTAGTTATAAGGATTAAATTCACACATTTCTAAATTTGGTGGACCAAAATTTTAAAGAAAGACTGATTCTAATTTTTACTGAAAGTTAAGTGACAAGTAATATATTTAACCCTTATTATAATAACATGTTTGTGTTTCACATGATCTTTATTTCGTAATCAAAATTTATTTATGTCCATCTGTCTCTGGACCTATTATGCCGACACTTTTATTGTTTAAACACTAAATAATTACCATCATACCTAATAATAATATTAAGTACGATTATCATTAATTTCTTTTTAGTGGTTACGTTTAAGTAAAAACATATATACACTCTAGATTAAAAGTTTTAACTTATTCAGAAGTGATTTTTGGTTTATATACACTCTAGATTAAAATTTTTAACTTATTCAGAAGTGATTTTTGGTTTAGAAAGAACGTTGAAAAATGAAAAGTAAAATTTGGTGCGGGTTGAGAGAGTGTTCTCAAAACTCGTCAATTCTATAATGGGCCCACTGCCTTTTAGCTCAAAGAGACATTTTGATACCATCTTCACAACCCACTACACTTCACTATCCATATATTTATATTTTGATATTAAATATATCTTTTGCTTTTAAAAATTTATTTTTTATTTTATTTTTTATTTTGTTTTTTAAATTTAAGATTGCTTTTTAGTTCATGTAATTCAGAAAAGTTTCATGCTTAAACATTGTAGAATAAATATGTAATGAGGTATTTGACTATAAGAATACAAGATCAAAGTGGGTCTCACAAACCATTTGTAATTATCACTCCTATAAGTGAAATCTTTGAAAATAATTGAAAAAAGGTACCAAACAAACACTTTTTAAAAAATATAAACTCCACTTTAATTTTGAATTATTCAAAACAAACTTATTTTAAATTTAAGAAAATATATATGAGCTTACTTTCAGTGATTCATTATGTAATTATATTTTTGGCTTTAATATCATATAGTAGATTATATTTTTTTTATTGAACTTTTTCAACTCTTCATTTTCACTACTAGAGATGATGAAGATTTTTTTTTCATAGAATTGAAGTTTTTTTTTCTTCATCTTTTTCTATAATGATCCAATCTCCACATTCTTGTTTGAACATTTTTCTTGTAGTAGTGAAGAAAAAATTATAATATTATTTAATCTGCGAAATTATAATCTTAATCATAAATCTCTTATTTTATAAGAGTTGTTCTAGTAGTTCTCATCCATCTTTATCTTTTTTATAATCAAAAGTGACTACACTAATATTATAATATCAGAATTATTATAACACTTTAAAGTTGATTTGTTTCAACTATTTGAATATCGAAATAAAATATAAAGATTGTAAATACTATGAAATGTGTCTACTACTAACTTAAACTTGAATAATAAATATTGATCTTAAGTATGAAAATCAAGATAGACAAATATTAAATAATAAATTAAAAGTGGAATATATTTATTTAAATCCATAAACATTTGATGTATTGAAAGAAGTATGAAGTCAGTGGCATGGGAATGAGTAGTCAACATAATCTAAATGTCATTTTACATAACCATCACCATTTATAGACTTTTGCTTTCTTTTATGATAACATTTTCTAAACAACTTTACTTTTATGTCATAATTATTAGTCTTTTAGTGGTTTACTCAATCTCTAATTCAAACTCATTATTTTTCAACCATTAACCCTATCTAACTCCAACATTGACCCTTCTGAAAATTTTCAACTCCATGAAACAAAACACATAGATCATATTATAATCTCATTTTTTTAATTTGATAACTACATTTTATAAGTGTGTTGAAACATAATTTGAGACATTATATTAATCCTAATTTTAGTGACTTTATATGATTAAATTCATCCAAACTACTATAAATTAAAAGGAGAAAAAAAATAAAAATAAAGTGAAAAGCAGCATAGATATTTATCTGGAAAATAATATATTAAATGTAAGTATATCTTTGCTTTTTGGGTGGTGTGAGAAGATATGTTGGAGAGGATAGTGTTAGAATGAATCTTGACTTAGGCATTAGAGAATATGACCCAATTGGAACTTGGAAGGTCACATTTTTCTCTTTGATGTAATCATTAGGACTCCAATTATTTGTTTCTCAACATTGCATTCGCCTAGTCGATAAAGCCACAAACTTTTTTTTTTGACGGGTTAGGGTTTACTTTCTAAAATATTAGGGTTTTCCTCTCAATCCTAGGGTTCTAGTCTACATCCTTCTGTCCTAACATATTTCTAGATGAATAATTTTGAATGGCAGCAGCATTTATATTTTAAATTTTATTATCTTAAATGTAACACGTATTTATATATTAACATTTACAGTCTTTTTTTTTTTATTTAGTAATAAGGAATGATTTTTCTAACTTGGTATAACTTGATTGTAATTTGCGATTTTTATACACCTTAAAACATTTATGCAGTAAATTATTTTTCAGATTTTACATAATGT
>Ga0099823_1006575_pt1 | contig 11738 bp, 4 predicted proteins | sample CowpearedBW_FD_76831 | JGI IMG/M metagenome (GOLD analysis project Ga0099823, IMG submission 76831) | Root nodule microbial communities of legume samples collected from California, USA - Cow pea red BW | ecosystem: Host-associated > Plants > Roots > Nodule | place: USA: California | collected... | reverse complement strand
GGCTTCGGGTAATGACCGAGGCCAAAAGAGGTGCCTTTTGGCCTCGCTTTAATATGCCTCGGTTCTTAAACCGAGGCAGAATCTCGAAAATAACCGAGGCCAAAAGGGGATACTGCACTAGTGTAAGTTTTTCTCTTTCTTAAATAATCCCGTGACTCCTTTTTGATCATCCTTTTGACAATTTCTAGATATTCTATATAGTCATTCACTTCTAGATATTTTTTTCCCTTCACTTCATTTTCTTCAATTCTTTTATTTCTTTAGATTCCTTCATATCCTTCAATTTCTTTTGAGTCAACCAAATTTTCTCGATACCAATATCTCAACATTGATACATGTCTTGATATAATTCGGTAGTATTATTATTTCTAAATAATAAAAAGAACTCAACAAATTATTATCACTCGTTTTGTTTGTGGCCGATCATAATCTAGTGGTCCAAAAACTATATATTAACTTTTAATAATTTTTTAAAATCACTCAAAAGTAACCATTACCAATCCAAAATAATAACCCTTACCAAAAGTTCATTTCAAAACTCTATTACGATTAATAATTTGTACAATTACCTCCAAATTAGTCAACCACCCTACTCATTAGACTGAATTCGATTACTTCCACAAGTTATTGTAAAAAATTGAAAAATGTGATTTTCATGAGAGACGCCTATAAAAAGCATATATCACTTGGTCCCACCACGATGGCAAACCCACGTTATCTTTTATCAACGTGGGTGTACTTTTAAGCGTCAAATAAGGTAAATTAATGTTCGGATAACATTTTGCTGAAACTTTAGGTTTAGCACAACTATCTTTTTTCTGTGTATATAATTGATAAGTTCCGTGTAAAATGTATACGTTGAATAAATCACATACAATAAATTTATTAATTTCATAATAATTATATTAGAAAACATAAATAACTTTTAGTGATTTTTAGTTTATAATTCACTTACAAAAACCAAACATGTCTAAACTAATTCTTTTTGCAAACTTTAACACTAGGAAAATAAATCTCCTTTTCTAATTAGGGTGTAAACTTATTTTTTTGCAAACTTTAACACTAGGAAATTAAAACTTCTTTTCTAATTAGAGTTTTAGGGTTAGCTATTAGACTATTACATCTCATATAGAGTGATTGATGTACTTTCAGATAGCCTACACAGTAAAAGAATTGATAAGGTTAATTAATTAATTAATTAATTGCAATTAGTTTTACAAATCATGATTAGCATGAGGGTGCACAAATATCTGAATCTTTTGTTCTGTCTTGCAACAAGAACAAGATATGCTGACCCTGTTTTGTGCTTTTCTGAAATACTGATAGGGTCTATGCCATGCACAATTGTCTATGATGTAGATCCACGTAAGCAAATCATTGACAAACATGATAATATTAAATTATTATTGGAAATATTCACACATTTTTTTATTTAAAAAGTAAGAAAGATAAATCGCCCTTTATCTTATTATTAAGTTTTATTTTAATCTTTTATTTGTTTTGAAAATTATTTCAATAATTTATCTTTTAAATTTGGGTCAATAAATGGTGATGATATTTAACTTTGACAAAACTTTTATCGATTTAAGACGTGAGTCATTTATCTCTAGATTAAGCTATAAAATCCAATTTATAAGTTCAAACAAAAAGTAATCAACATGGTGATAATCACACGCAATCAGAAAATTGAAAATTCTAGTATCATTCTAGTGTTGCTAACGAGACTCATTTTTCCAATCAAATGTTTTTCAAATAAGAAAAAAAAAATTATTTTTTATTCGAACATCAACCGAATTCTGTAATTTTCATGGAAGTGAATCTTATGGAACAAATTATTTCATGCCATAAATCAATAAAGAATAAGGTTATAAGTTATGTTTAAAAATCGAAAAAAATAGAGAGAATCAAATCGACATAAATTTTAAAAGGTAATTAAATAAATAACTAAAATGAATCTTATACGTAAAATAAAAGAAAAAGTATAATTCATTCAACCGAAATTACATAAAATTAAAATTAAAATAGAGAGTTAAAATAATGAAATTTAATCTAAAAACTTTTGTTAAATAATTTTCAATGACACATTCCTTATCTGTTAGTGATGTTCCAATACGGAATTCCTCTTATTACATGTGAGTTTTGGTTAGTGATAGAGACATTTTTTTGTATATATAAGAGACAGCTTACCAACTACAACTAAATATAAACAAGTAGCTTTGCTATAAAGTATTAAAGACACATCTTCATTATTATATTCATGCAATCTTTTTCATACAACTCTTCATCTTCACATTGCATATGTAGCTTTCATTATAGATTTTAATTCAATTATTGAACATGGTTCCTGTCTTTCGTTATTTTTTTAACATAAAAGGGACCACCATGAAAAAATGTGACAAATTAATTTATGTTTGTTTATTTGATGAAAAATAACAATGCAAAAACTACTAAAGGGATAAGCTTCTCAAATTGTGATTTGATGTTTGAATTCTCCTCATGTCTTTGTTGTGATAGAATTTGCATGATTTTTTTACACATATAGCACACTTCCCTTTTTTTATTACCACCATATAGTATATTATGTTGCACAAAACTTACATAGATAACACGTTTTTCATTTTTAGTTGGGAATTCGATATTCAAGAACCTGAATTCTGTGAGTGGCAGGTGCAATTTTTTTCTAATCCTTGTTGAAGTTCGATTCTCAGGAATCGAATTCTAAACTGGTAATAATTTTTTTTTCCTTTTTTTAGAAAATAGATGAATTAGAATTTTTGATTTTTTTTTAAAAAAATTAGATTTAGGTGTTATTTTTTTAATTTCGTTTTCTTAAAAATGGTTGAATTAAAGGTTACTTAAAAAAAAAGATTTAGTATTATGTATTAATTTATTTTAGGTGTTATTTATGAAAATGAAAAAAATAAATCTAATTTTAGTTTCTTTTTGTATTTGTTGACTTAAAAATAGATATAGTACTGTGTATTAAGTTATTTTAGGTGTAATTTTAAAATATAAAAGTAAATCTAATTTTATTTTATTTTTTTAATTTGTTGAGTATTATTTTTTTAGAATAGTAATTTTGGAAAAAAAAATGATGAATTGTAATAAAGATAACAAAAGTAAAAATAATTAACAATGTACGAGGTGGTGTTATACTATTTATTTTTTCATGTTTATTGAATATTTAAAATAAAAAAGTAAGTGGAAGTAAGAATTTTTTTTTATTTATATTTTTGTACTTGGATTTCTTTATAATAATTTAATTGATAAAGTGTTTGTGTTTGGATACAAATAAATAATGTAAAACTTATAGTTATATTGTGAAATAAAATAGTAGTTATTAACTTTAAATATAAACTTAAAATTTCTTTAATTTTAAATATCCTAATAAATAAACGATTATAAATTGGTTGAGAACAATTCAATATATTGCCGAGTGTTAGGACATGCCACAAACGGGTCGAAACGTGGAACTTCTTTTTACCGCTTGATCATTTGTGCAACATCACTATCTGTTTTGATTTCAGTCGTGTCATGAATAAGTTTGTTGTTGACTATCCTCATGGGACGAAGGTAGTCAATATGAGTTATAACGAAACAGGTCCCATAATGTATTCTTTGCATTATTTTCTGTAGAAGCTCATCAAAGGTAAAATTGTGGAGGATTGACATCGTCACAGTAGTGTTTGATCTAAAGTATAGCCCATAACCATATGTGCTATCTGTGATGCCTGCCCGTCTAAGAGGTCCTCTTTAATATAACTTTGCTGGTGAACGCAGGATAGGGTTTGGGATTATGGAAGAGGATTATGGAGTTGGTTGTAGAAGACTAAGTATTTTGTCAACAAACCTTGTAAACGTAACAATCAATTCAATTATTATGTTAATGGGTAGATGAGACTTACAATGAATGATTTCTACAACGTCATCATCTGTTGAGATTTGAAGAGCATCATACATAATGGCTCCTTTTTCATTCAATGTGGGTCTTTCGAAGTACAACTTATGGATGGATGTGGTGGTTGTAACTCCTATAGTTGAGCATACTTTCAGGCTCAAAATGTTGAATGTGCAATTTTATGGTATGCAAAAGAGTTTTGGACTTTCACAACGGAACTTCACACCATCTTCGCATTGCATCATTTGGCCATTGGAAAACAAGGCTACAAGGAAGGAATTTGAATAGTTCTCTTGGGTGTTGATGCCAAAGTGTTCCATGTCAAACAATTGGATTTGTTGATCTTTTGATATTTGTTGTAGTTGGTAGGTTTGTTATGCAATACCAGAGTATACTAAGTTGATTTTGGAGTTTCTGTATTTATAAGGGAAGTAGTCGTGGGTCTTGTTATGGATTCAAATAAGCTTTATATGACCCGATATCCCAATAAAGTTCATACATCTTGTCATAGTGTCAGGTTGCATGTGATACCATTAATGAATACACTGTGTAAGGCCATGTGTTGAAGTATCCATTAAATTTTCAAGTGGTCAAATTATGTATCTTTATTGGCACACTATCCCAATAGCATTGACAAGTCTTGTCCTAATGCAGGGTGCCTTTGAGGGCATTATTTTTTTACACAGCATAATCCCATTTATTGTAGCATATGTTAGCTTTGACACTGTATAAGCCCATGTATTTAAAATATCAGTATGCTTTTACAGTTGTGGAATTACATATCTTCTTTGGAACGCTATCCCAATTAAAGTACCTCTTAGCTTTTATAGTGGTCAAATATTAAATCTGGCTTGCAACACTATCCCAATAAAGCTTGACAAGTCTTGTCATAATGACAAGTCTTGTTAAAATATCCATAAACTTTTACAGTTGTGGAATTAAATATCTTCCTTGGCACGTTATCCCAATTGAAGTATTCGTCAGCTTTTACAAGGGTAAAATAATAAATCAGCTTTGGCACCTCCCAATAAAGTTGACAAGTCTTGTCTTAATTAGATGGTGCAAGTTAGGCCATGTATTTGAAATATGTGTTAGCTTTTACAGTGATGAAATTAAATATCTTCCTTGACACGTTATCCCAATTGTAGTATCTGTCAGCTTTTACAAGTCTAGGTTAATAAATCAGCCTTGACACTTCCCAATAAAGTTGGCAAGTCTTGTGATAATGGGAAGGTGCAAGTGAGACCATGTATTTGAAATATGCGTCAGCTTTGACAGTGGTTAAATTTAATACCTTCCTTGACACGCTATCCAGATGAAGTTATTTAGTTTTATTTAAGGTTGTGGTTGCTTAGTTTGAAACTTGTGGAGTGTTCTATTACAATAAGTAAAAATGGTTTTTTGTGAGGAGTTCAATGCATATAATTTGTTTACTACTGCTATTGATTTTGAATGTGGAAGGTTCTACTTATATACAATTCCACACGGGGTTACTCTTCACCATATGCGTATCATAATAAGAATCATTTGATGGAACCATTTGAACCCCAACTAAGTTATTTGTGGTACCATGTCCCTCCTGAATCTGTCGAGGAAGGTATTGACGAGTTTCTTTTTGTAAGGAATCACGAAGATCTTCAACATGTCATTCATTAGCACTCAATGATGATCCCTACGACGACAATATCTTTTTATGTCAACTTCATGAAGGTTGAGAAGTGTGACAACTTTGTTTTTATTTAGTTTTATTTATATGTTTTAACATGGTCTTTAAGATCATTTAACTTGTTGAGTTGTTGTTAAAATGTTGTTGTTAAAGATTTACCAATGAAACATTTGGAATGATTAAGTTTTACCATTACTAATGATCAAAATTGTGCTAAAGACGGTTGACTCTTACAAACACAAGAACACTACCTAATTATCATGTAATAAATCATTAAACTACCTTATTATCCATTTGAACACCGTAGTGGTGTCCAGTCACATGATAATATTGAAGCTCGTGCAACTCACATGATGACATGATGGAAAGTCACATGATCACTTTAATTTGTGGTATAAAAAACTACCTTCACCACCACATTCTAAACTCACAAATTGAATCTTGCAATTTCTCCTCGCTCTAAAAAATCATCGAAACTCCTTTTCAACCACAAGGTTAAATGGAAGGTTCAATGTTTGTCGACGTTTACGACAATGGAGAAATTGCTAATGACCCTCAAACTGGTGTCTCCTTTGCATCTGCAAAGACAATCATGGTCCGCATCCATAGAGGTTTCGAGTTGTCCAAACTTAATCACATAATAATGGACAAGGCAAACAAAGATCTAAGGGATGAAGTTTCACTCATTCACTTCAAATTTCCTACTAAAGTTTGTGGGTAACATGTCACACACACAACCGCTCAAATCCAAGACGACGAGGACTTAGATGGCGCTTTCGACATGATATAGGCCACCCCAACTGTTACATCTATTGAACTCTGCATCACCTACAACTCAAGTAGGAGACCTTCCAAACCAAATTCTTTAACACATTTTGATGTGCATAATCCATGACCAAACATCAAAGCCACACAAGAACCATTTGACCTTAACACTACCTACCTAAGGGAATAGGGAAATAATATACAGTCATATACCGAACTACTAATTGGTCTGTCAACCTCAAATATTTTTCAGTCACCACCATATCACAACACCCAAAGGTTCTCTCCTCCAACTACCGTAGAAGTTGAAAACCTAGGTCTACCTACAATGTCCTTAGACCCGTTTAGTGAAGATGAGGACGACATACTTTTTTTAATCAACCTGATGACCATGACCAAAACCTAAACGTCCACCTTATACAACAATAACACTCTAATACACATGTCCCATACAACCCACCACAACACTTCGAATTGTATGAAGAATACAACCAAATCCCACACCAGGAATTCCTAGACGCATATGACCACCACCACATAATGATGCATGACAACTTTGACCACGATGTCGATATACTTACCTAAGGAATGAGGTTCGAAACTAAGGAACAACTATTAGATGCTTTAAACATGCACCACGTAACAAACCATTGCACCTACAAAACCACACACTCAAACACAACAAGGTTGGGGGTGCAATGTGCACAACAGGTGTGTCCTTGGAAATGTCAGACAATATTACGTGCAAGGAACCAAGTATGGGAAATCAGAAAGGTTGAAGGTGTGCACACATTTGCCACACAACTCATAACACATGACCACAAACACCTGGGCTCAAGAACAATTTCCCAACATGTAAGACAAATGGTGGAGTTAGACTTGTCCACACCAATTGCAACAATAATTTCTTCCATCCATACCTCTATGGGTATAACACAACCTAAAGAAAGGCATGATTGGCGAAACAACAAGAAATTGAAGATGTGTACGGAAATTGGGAACAATCGTATAACCGATTGTCATGCCTACTACAAGTCATGTAAACTTATTTGCCTGGGTTTATATACGTTGAAAATTAGTCCAATTACACATGGGGAGGAGGTCCTAGAAAACCAAAAAAACTTTCAAAGAGTTTTATGAACATTCGAACCATGCACTGATGGCTTCCCATATTGCAAACCAATTGTGCAAGTCGACGGAACCCTTCTATACAAAAGGTGTAGGGGAACCCTTCTAGTAGCTATTGCACAAGATGGGAGAAACAACATTTTCCCCATTGTATTTGCTATAGTAGAGGGTGAAACGGTTGAAGCTTGATTTATTTTCCTTAAAAACCTTAAGAGGCATGTTAAGCCTTAACAAAATTTATGCTAAATGACGGACCGCCACAACTCAATCAGTGCAACATTCAACAGACCGAGTAATGGCTATATTTAAAGGAACTACGTGTAGGTGTTTTGTATTCGACACATTGCATACAATTTTACAAGAAAATTCCAGAATACAACTTTAAAAAAGGACCTCGTCAATATGGATAAGTTATTACATGAAAAAAATTGTCTTTTTCATTTTTTTGGCTGTTAATTATTCACCCCCATTATTATTAAATAATTTGTTTTTAAAATTATATTTGTAGCGTACACACTGATCGAGCCACGGTGTAACTACTACTACAACATCATCAGGGAAGATAACCTAGAAGCAGCAACATGGATTGACCAAATTCCAAGGAAGTAGTGGTGTCTTGCATACAACCAAGGAAAAAGGTGGGGTCACTTAACAATAAATCTGGCTGAAGCAATAAATTTTGTTGTGAAGAAGACAAGGAATTTGTCAATTTCTTCCATAATATTGGTCACCTACACCAAGTGCAAAACCTACTTCACTAAAAGAGGCAGACAAATAACTGTAATGGTGAATGCTGGTCATGTGTACTCTGAATATGCAACCAACTTCCTACAAGATGTAGACTCCAAGTCAAACACACACATGGTTGTTGAATTTGATAGAAATTCCACAAGATTCAGAGTGGAGGAGATGGTGAATCTCAAAGAAGTACGTCCAACAGAAAATTTGTAGTCAGCTTAGATGAAAGATGGTGTGATTGTGGAAAGTTTCAAAAAATCCATCTACCCTGTTCTCATGTTATTGTAGCTTGCAAGCATGCACATCACGACTTTAACACGTACATCAGTCCCCATTATAGGTTGGATGTCATCATGAAAGTATATGACAATTTGTTTGGCGAGTTAAGGCATGAAGAATATTGGCCACCATTCCAAGGGCCACAGGTTTGGTCTCATCTTGCCACAAAAAGGAGTGAGAGCGGTCGTCCTAAATTAAGTAGAATTAGGACTGAGATGAACATTAGGGAAGAAAGACAATTAAGAAAGTGTTCTTATTGTAGAACAGAAGAACACACAAGAATTCATTGTCCTAACAATCCTGGACTTAGATGATCCACAACCAGCCACTGAGCTTATGTTATAGCTTTAATTATATTCAATCAATTTAGCCTTAATTCCATTCAATGGTACATATTTTATTATTATCTTTTAGTGTGCCCACGTCATAGTTACTTATTTTACCTAAACCAAAAACAAATAAAAAAGTATTTTAAATAGTATAATGCAAGGGTTTTAAATTATTTTAGTAATTTCCTTTATTTTTTAATTACTTTTTTACAAATTTGCAATGTTTTTTTTTACTTCTATCACATAATTCTATTTTATTAAATATATTTACTTCGATATTTTTTTATAACTTTTTTTATTACAATTTTTTTCAATATAATGATAAATTTTTGCTTTTGTACGTTTGTAAAATAAGTGCAATCAATATTCGTTGCCTTTATTTTCAAAATAATATTGTTTAAATTTTTTTTAATCAATCTATATTTTGGAATTTATTTGTTTTCAAAAAATATTTCAACATTACAAATTACTACCACAAAAATTCTTACCACATAAAAAAAAACTAACTATACAAATCTAATTATTTTTTGTAACCTTTTAATATACAATTTTTAAAAATTACCAAAAATTAAAAGAAAACTAAAATTTCAATTTTTATACAATAATTATTTTTACTTTGGTTACTTCTATTATAATTCATACAAATTTTGTTTTCAAACATCTATTAAAAAATTTTCTTTTAAATTAAATTTACTTCTATATTTCTAAATTACACCTAAAATAACTTAATACACAATACTAAATCTATTTTTAAATTATTTTTTTAAATCAAGAAATTCAAAAAAAGAAATTAGATTTACTTTTATATTTTCCAAATTACACCTAAAATAACTCAATACACAATGCTATATCTATTTTTAAGTCAAAAAATTCAAAAACAAAATAAAATTAGATTTATTTCTTTATTTTTCTAAATAACACCTAAAATAACTTAATACACAATACTAAATGTATTTTTAAAATTTTTTAACCTCTAATTTAACCATCTGCTGAAAAAACGAAAATAAAGAAAATAACACCTAAATCTATTTTTTTTTAAAAAAAATTCAAAAATTCTAATACATCTATTTTCTAAGAAAACGAAAAAAAAAATATTTACCAGTTCATGATTCGGTTTCGTGGGAACCGAATTCCAATCGGGATTAGAAAAAAATTGCACCGACAAATCACAGAATTTGGGTCCCTAAATTTTCCAACTAAAAATGAAAAGCGTGGTATCTGTGTAATTTTTGTGCACAGTATGCTATGGTGGTAATAAAAAAAGGGAAGTGTGCTATATGTCTAAAAAAGTTAAATGGCACATGTGATAAAACATTATAAAAGTAAAAAAATTTCAAGTTAATTTTCTTAGCAAAGATTTTGAGCATTTCTTTAATGGGAAAAAAGTTACAATTTTGAGAATGATATTCTTGTAAGTACTATGAATGGGAAAGGTTATTCTCTTTAAAAAGATATTTGGTAAAAAAATTTAAATTTATTTGAATTTAAATTTATATCTTTAATTTTTGACATATAGAGTGAATTCCGTGTTGATCTTCTAAATTTAAAAAAAAATTTGTTATTTAATTTTGCTTAAAAAAATAGTTTCTAACACTAAATGATTTTTCAAAACTAGTTTGTAAACAATAAATTTAGGGGATTAAACCAAATTATTATAAAGTAAGAGATTAATTTTTTTTTTTGAAATTTGTAACATTGAAATCTAACTCAATTTAAATGTAAAGAACTACAACTATAGTTAAGCTTTTGTTTCATTTGAAAAAAAAAAAGGAAAATGAAATTGAAAAGTTTTATTAGAAAATAAATTTATTCCTGTAAAAAAAAATTAAATCTTCTCACTCTTTTTACCCAAAAATAAGAAAACAAACATGTACTATGTGATGTAAACTTCTAAAATAACTAATGTAGAAATGTCTTTATATAACTTCTACCAAACATTTCCAAATTCACACTCTCCATATATTTAAAGCGACCACATTCTTATATTAAAGTTATCATTCCTTTATAAAAGGGGCATATTACAGAATCTGATACAGTTGAGTGGTATTCTTTTTACAAATTTCTGTGACCATTAGTTCTTGCAAATTAAGCTTGGGAAAGTTCTTATGGAAGTGATGGTTTATTTGTGTGAAATTAAGGAAAAGGAAGAACATGCAACAACATTGTTGGTAGTGGAGTGAGGAATCACATTCTCTAGAATGATAGCAATACAAAATTTGGTATAAAATAAGAAAAAGGAAAAGGAAAAGAAGTATTTGCAGGAACATTGGAGAATTATTCTTCATTTGCGGGGACAAGTGCTTTACATGTAATATGCTTGACATGATTTACAATTTACTTTCTATGATTCAATATCTTCAAGCAGAATTGTTCTCTAGATTTTGTTTACTTACTACAATGATTAAGTTAGTTTGAAGGTGAGAATGTTCTTATGTTATTTAGGTAAAAAGTAATTTTGTTTGGTAAATTTAATTAGAACTTTACGAGGGAATCATTATAAGAAAATATTAAATAGCAACTAAATTTAAAAATAAAAAATAATTAGTTATTATATTGATTAAATTATACACCGTTTTATAAATTAAAAGTATTAATATCTAAAATAATCTCTATTAAAAGTATTAATATCTAAAATAATCTCTATTATTATTTTTTGATTTGTGAGTTAAAGTCTAAATTAATTTCTACCATTAATTACCAAGATTTAAACTACTCAATATTATTGATTTGAAATTAGTTTTTAATTTAAACATTAAAGTTCATAAACACATCTTCACTTACCAAATCTTAAAAGATGAAAACATAGTGAGCACCGGTTTTTACCATAAAACTACTTTGCCCACTTATTACAAAATTTTCAATTATTGATGTAGTGACTCTTCATTAGCAAATATCGGCTATATATATATATATATATATATATATATATATATAT
>Ga0099823_1006564_pt1 | contig 11746 bp, 6 predicted proteins | sample CowpearedBW_FD_76831 | JGI IMG/M metagenome (GOLD analysis project Ga0099823, IMG submission 76831) | Root nodule microbial communities of legume samples collected from California, USA - Cow pea red BW | ecosystem: Host-associated > Plants > Roots > Nodule | place: USA: California | collected... | reverse complement strand
TTTATTTTTTTTTATGTTTTTTTTTTTTTTTTTTAATTTTTTTTATATGTACTTTTGTTTTCTCTTTTTTTTTTCCTTTTTCTTTTTTTTGTTTTTTTTTTTTTTTTTTTTTTTTTTTTTGCGATGATCACCAATATTTGTGGGAGAAGATGAGGAAGCTCTTGTCGATCTTGACCAAGCGAAGGAAGTTGATGCTGCTGCTTAAAGTAGAATGTAAAAGTTTAATATCTGTGTAGTATTCTTTTTGGAGAACTTATATGTCTTGTTGTTCTGCTCAAAGAAGCACTTTTTTCAAACTCGTGATGTATAACTTGGATGATTGTATTGTTATTATCTTATACTTTCTGCTGTTGCTTGTTTATATTATATTATGTGATGTGTTATTTGATAGTGTTTCTATTAAATGGGATGTCACATTATGCTCCATATATTCTTTATGTGGAAAACATATAGTTTGTAACTCATTTTTTTTTTATTGTGTTAATGTAGGTTTGGACTTGACTACAACAAATTTTTAAATCTTCATATTGAATCTACTGTGTCTATTATTTAGTTTTTAAAGTATCAAAGCAGTCTTATTCTTAAAGTTGTTTGAGTTATAGTTATTACTATAATGATTTTGATGATTTGGCGTATGAGAAACTACTGTAAATTTAAATATCCCATTGATTTTAGTATGACAACATGCAAAAATAAAGAAGTAGTTAGATTGGTTGGTAATAATTCCAAAAAGACATGCATAACATTGTTTCATATTTAATGGGTTCTAAAATATTTTAACATAAATACTAGACATGGTAAGATTTCTACTTTGAAGGAAATTTTTGGCAGTTTCCATAACCTAATTGGATAATGGTAAACACTCACAGAGCTACCCAAGGTTGTCATACTCTAGCTATGTGTGATGGTATTTTTAAATAAAGGTGAACATATTAGGTATTTTTTTGCATTCTTGAGTATATATAATTTTGTTTATGCATAATTTATGGAGATTATCTATGCGTTGCAAAAAGTTTGGACTATGGATTTTGCGAGGCTTTAATTGGGGTGTGATTCATCTTTAGTTTGTCAAGCTTTTTTTACTCAAAAAATAGTGCCTTCAACACTCAAAAGCATAAGCGTAAATGTTTACATATTTGCAAATAAATTCATTTTAAAATTTCACATATTTTCGGGAACACTAGTGTAGCAAAGGGATATGACTACTACGGTTAATTTCAATGTTATATTACGGTTAATGAACCATAGTATATGCACGCGAAATACAAAATGATGGTTTATAAGCTACGATTAAAAAACGTAACCTATAGACCTAAAAAAAATTACATAATAGGCTACGGTTGGATGAAAAAATCGTAGCCTATTCATAACTATAAGCTACAATTATTAAAGGAACCATAGCCTATAGTCATGAATAGGTTACGGTTTTTTCATTCAATTGTAGTTTACTATGGAATTTTAAAAAAATATTTTAGTAACTTCTACACTTTATTAAACAAAATGAAACAAGCACCAGATAAAACAAGATAACATTATTGAACCAGAAACAACCAACATAAAAATTCAATAAACATAGGTAAAAATTTGCCCGGACGAAATAAGTTGTTGACAACTGTAACATCCCGTCAGGATATTACGGATTTAATATAAATAAAATAAAGGAATTAATTACATAACAATTAATAATACCTCATTTCCCAAAACAGGGGAAATTTAAAACTTTATTAATTTACCAATAAGTCCATAAATACAAAACTGCAAGTGTAATCAAAATATTCCATGAGCCGGTACAACCCATTTCAAATAAAACCAAGAAAACATAAAGAAAAGATCCCATAATCATCCTCTCTCCGCAGCTAAGCCTCACTAGCTCCACCTGCATCATCACCTGCTCACGTGTACCGCGTACACGATCATCGCCAAACACAAGCAGATAGGGTGAGCTAACAGATGAAACACATATAAATATACCAAACACATATATACATGTATAATCGATAAAAATAATACATCAAAAACACAAACTCTTCCCTTATACCGCATGGCCCCAACCATATATAATATCCTTTCATTTTCCACGTAACTTACTCCATTTCCATCACATGGCCACAACCATGTACACCGATGCACCTCGTGGAAGACCCGTTACCTTCCCTCCACATGGCCACCACCATGTATATTAAAGTACATCAGGGAAACTCGTTCCAGTTCTTCCACATGGCCACAACCATGTTAGCAGTGTTCTACATCTTCTATTAAGTATCTCAAGGCGCCTTGTTGCCACACCTATCGGCCACAACTAATAGAGCACGTGCGGAAACCATGCTACGGATCACACACCGTAACGCCAGGTGGAGTTCCCAAATACGAACATAGTCTGTAACATCCCAGGACTACCAAACTCGTCAGCAAAACACTGAGGAGGGCAATCCAACTAGACCCATCCGTACTGGCTAGAACCAGCACACTCACACCGGCAACACTCGTCAACCCAAGCCACAACTCAAGGGTTCCTCGTGTTCATCTGCTATCCCGAGCCACAACTCAAGGGAAGTCATTCCGGGCCACAACCCATAGAATGCCACGTGCTTAACCCCTATCCTGGGCCACAACTCAACGATACGTTCCGGGCCACAACCCATGAAACACCAGCAAGCTCACCATTGAGACACCCTAAAAGCCTCATAGATCATGCATCACCATTCAAACTTTAATCAATCCAATACTTCAACATTTATTGTTTTTAAACCTATCATCCCTCCATCCTTGACTTAAACTTCCAATTCTCGCCTAAGCATTCCAGTTCATCTCGCTTAGGCTAGGTTACCTCGCCTGAGCGAGTGCCACGCACAAAACCAGCCTCGACTTCTCACTTAGGCAAGTTACACTCGCCTGGGTGAGATCACTTGCGCCTAAAAATCAAACCTTTCGCCTGAGCTATGAGTCAAGCCAACAACAGAATACTCTTCGCGTTCTCGCTTAGGCGAGAGACTCTCGCCTGAGCGAGACATTCTTTCGCTCAAAAGATTGGGGTTCCCGCTTGAGCGGGATGTCAATCTAAAACACCAACCCTCTCGAATTCTCGCTTAGGCGAGACTCACTCGCCTAAGCGAGATGACCTCTCGCCCAAACCCAAAATCCTCTGCCTGAGCGATAGCCTCGAGCAGATAAAGAGGTACGAGCCCCTGCATATCTCGCCTAGGCGAGCCTAGCTCGCCTGAGCGAGAATTGCAGGTTCTGGCATTGATTCACGCACATAAACACTGCACCAGAGACTCAAAACACAAATCAAGACATACCAATTCGTTTAGCACCATTTCATTAGACATATGAACACAATTGGACACGAAAAGATGCCCCAACCACCCAACCTTGCATAATCACCGAAAATACATAACATAACCCCAATATATACATGCATTTAGGTCAAAATCCAATGAAACAGTACCCAAAACCCACAATCCCAATTTCCCTCATGTGCAACACAAAATTCAGGCATAGCTTCATCAAAATCAATCAGGACAATGCAACTAAGATAGAATTTCGGTTCAGCTCCCCTAACCTGGAATTTTCCTTGCTTAAAACTTGAATTTGGGGACCTTTCTCGGAACACCAATGCCCTCTCTTAGCTTCTCCCCCAAACGACTCTCAATCGCTCCAAAACTCACTATTCACTCTCAATTTTCGCACTCCTTCTAAGCTTATCAGAAAACAGCCTCCAAAACCCTCTTTTCAGCCCCTTCTGCTAGGGTTGTCTCTACCCCTTTCATATTCAGGCCACACTAACTTTTTAGCAAAAAGAAAGTTAAATTTGAGTCCACCAAGGCTCGAACCCACATCATGCCAAAGCCAAATCAAGAGTAAACCATCAGGCCAACTCATGTTTCTTGCTAACACACACAATTCAAGTATTATATCATACGAAATGTGGCCCAACATATTATTAAAACAATAATAACTAAATAACACACAATTGGCATACATAGGACTCAAACTCAAGTCCTCTCACACAATTAAAGTACTCTCAACCACTTAAGCTAGTACTTTTCCACGTCATACACAACAGAATTTAATGTCATAAATGCACTACCTACCCGCATTTATTAATTAATTATTTATTTAATTAATTAAATTCTGTTGATCTTACACTCGACACTTCTGAGTTTAGGAACCCTTTATGGGGGCCTAATTCCATTCTCCATCTCTACTTTCTTCTTCTATTTTTTATTTTTCTTTTGCAGTCTATGGAAGATGGAAGGCTAAGCTTCAAGGGTTAGTTCCATTGTAATTTCTTAATTGGATTCTAAGGTTTGAATAAATTTATTTATTCTTTTGATTCTTGTCGAGATTTATTTTCATCTATGTCTTTTGGTTCTTAATTTAGTAAAAGTAATGATTTTTACATTATAACAAGTTAACACAGTGTTAAATCTACATAACATAACAATTGTATGAGTCCAATGGTTTTTAAATTTTAATTGAGAGGTTACTTTGATTAAATTTTAGAAACTTTGCTATGATTGAATGACATTTTGCTAATAATTGAGAAGTTACTTTAATTAGAGGTGAAAACTTAGATTAGAATTAATCAAAGAAGTTACTTTGGTTAATTAGTTTTTTACTAGATATAAGAGGTAAAAGAATGGACATGATTAGGATTAGTAATATTTAATTGAGAAGTTATTTGGTTAAATTTACTATGATTAATTTACAAAGTTCTTGGTTTTGATTGAAAAATTACTTTTGTTAAAAGTAAGGACGCCAACAAATTAATTGAGAAGTTACATTGATTAATTTGAAGTCTTAAACAAGAAATCAATAACAATATTTTTTAGGAAACCAATGATAAATCCTATGTTGGAAAAATAGTGGAATCAACATGTTTTCTTTACTATTGATTTTATTTTTTTATTTTTTTATCTTTTTAAATTTTATTTCTATCTTTATCTTAATCCTCTTACATTTTAAATTTTATTTGACTAACTTTTTTATAGTTTTTATAATAACTATTTTGTTAAAAAGCAATTTTATGTTCGTTGGGAGACGATTTTAAATTACTTTATCATTTCTATTTTATTAACTACTTTCTTAACGAGCTGAAGTTGTTATAGGCAAATAGTATTAATTTGATCGCGTCAACGAAAACTTTATCAGATACCAAATTAGATTCAAGTTTGAAAAATTGACTAATTCCACTTTTCATTACAAAATAAGACAAAAAAAAAATATTTAATCTAAAAATAAACCATTCACCGTAAAGTTTTTGCTTAACCTTAAAAGTATGTTATTCTAAACCTTTGATTTAATTTAAAATTCTAGTCATGAATCACTTTCGTTTGGACTTTTTCATGTGGAAGTTACATATATAAAATATTATACTCCGAATTAGTTCCTACTAAATATTTTTTTTTTTAAAAGAAAACTTATTTGGATACCTTTATTTAAAAGTATTTTATAAGAGAAGTAAATAATCTATAACGAAAACTTTATTTTTGGAAAAAAAATAATATAAAAATATTTTACACATGCAGAATTTTATAACTTATTTTTCTTTTTTTATTGATATTTAAAAGAAAATTAATTTTTTCTCGAGAAAAAAATTTGGCTAATTGTTCTGATACTTTGTGTGAGATCTCATTTAAATATAATAATTCTATTAAATAAAACATCACATAATATAATATGAAATTGAGCATAAGACAAAGAGTATATATGTATCAACCATTACAATTATCCATAAATATACTTAGAAAGAAAGACTAAGACACACCACGATGTCATGAACAAAACAGAATTTAAGAGTTTGATAGTTGTCCAGAAAGCTTGCTCATAGAGCAAGAGATTACATAGGCAACCATGCCCCTAAAGATGTTCTATAGAGCAAGATCCAACCCGGCATACTACATTGTCGCATTTCCACCATCCTGATGACAGGTTTTCACATCTACTCACACCAATAAATTGATGATCATTGCAAAAAGAAAAACCACACAAGAAAATAAACACAATAAAAAAGGTAAGCTAGAGTAAAAAGAAATTTTGAACATGTTATAGCAAGCAGAAATTGAAATAGATCATAAACATGCAAAACAGTAGGCATCCAATAATGTGATAGCAAACAAACATGACACTATGACTCAATTATCCGGATACATATAATAAGATCGGATTCACTGGATGTCTGCACTTGTGGGGTCTCTACTGCTCTGCAGAGCCATTGCCAATGGGTTTCACCCTACTACGCACAAGGTTACCTTCAATCATCTAGGACCATTATCCTGCCAAAGAATAGGGCCTCCTACTACTCTCACCACTTGAATTAGTCCGCTCTACGTGAGACTAACTGATTCTTTAGAGTTTCAGGATGCATCCTTACTTGAATCCTTATCTAATTATATACACTACACCACCACCATGGAATCTCACCAAGAGATTCATGGAATTATGTCTATCTCACACCACATTTATGTTTCTCACACCAGAACCACAATTTTATTCAAAGCATTATGATTTCAAGCCAATGCTCAACCAACCAGTCAATCCATGATTCATTCCATATACAGTACAACCAAGTCTCAGCCTCATTTAATCTCATAAACCATACACGACATCATATTTCATGCATTTAAGGTAAATCACTCAATCATGCAACCAACAACCAAAACATAGAAGAGAGCAATGCTAGAGCACGTCCCTGCACCAGTCTCACTTAAGCTGGAAGTACTCGCTCAAGTGAGCCCTTTTCGCCTAGGCGAGAGCTCGAGCACTGGAACAGTGAGGTTTCTACGATTCTCGCTTAGGCGAGACCTCCTCACTTGAGCGAGATTACTCCACGCTCAAAACTAGAGCTCGTCGCTTGAGCGACAACTCGAGCAAAAACTTGGGAGAGTTTCTATATTCTCGCTTGGGCGAGACTCACTTGCCTGGGTGAAAACACCAAGTTTTCTCCATTGTTCACGCATGCAAAATCAGAAATTCACCTAGAACAATACATAGTTTATTCTCATACATCAAAAGCACTACACAATCATCAAGAGCAAGAAATAGAACCAAAAACCAACAAAATAACTTAAAACGCGCAAAACCTTAACTTCCCTTACCTTTGAGTGAAACTAAGCTTAAGGAGAAAAACACGTAGTGGGAGGAGCACCAATACTAGGAAGCTTAAAGAGCTGAAATAAAAACACAAGGGGAGACGAAAATGAGACCAAGACAGGGCTTAAGGTATAACCAGAGTTTAAGAGCTGAAAACGGAAAGGAGCAGAGGTTGAGAGGTTACTTTCTTGGAGAAAACTTTTGACTAGCTCGTAGGGGAAGCTTACTCAAACCCTAGTAGAGCTTTGTTGGAGAAAAAGAGAGAGGGTAAGTGAGAGGTCTGTGGAAAGGTAGCAAAATGGAAAATGAAGACAACTAGACAGGCTCCTAGGGGCACAAGACTGGTTATGGACCCTTATTCACTAGAGTTGGACTCATTAACTTATAATAGAGAAAATGGGCCTCACACTTTGAAAATGAATCGGATAAAAGTATTTTTTTTTTCATATATAGATAACAAAGCAATTTGGTGTATATTATAGTAGTAGTACTTTATAAATGGGTCGAAGCTTAAGCTTAATTTTAACATTATTTTAATTTCATATTTTACCATTATAATGTTTTTTTACCAAAATTTATTTCGAATGTATAAAATATTAAACATGAAAAATAAAATTATAAATGAACGGATACAGAAAAAATGAACTTGAGATCATTTACCAATTAAAATAAAAAATTTATACTACAAATCATATATCTATTTTATTTATAAGAAATAACTTATTTCGCTTATATATTATTAATTTACTCATCTTATTTTCTTTGTTACGGTGTTTCCTTTATCTCTCGTTTTGCCTCCTAACACCTTCGCTTGCAGATATTTACAGAAGAAATGGCGACAACAACCTTCAACGCTCTTCCTTCCTCGCTAAGGCTTGAACTGCCGTTTCTTCTTCCATCGAAGCTCAACAAAGCGCGTTTTCCCTCGTTTTCGCTTCCCAACCCTACGCTCCGTCCTGTTATCTGCAGAGCCTCGGAGTCTTCCACCGTTCCACCGAAGAAGCGTTCTTCTAACAACAGAAACTCAAAAAACAACAACAAAAAGAAAAAGAATAGTAAGAGCAAACCTATAACTACCGATTCCAACTCCGTTTACAATCTTGCTCCATTGCCTCCACTTCCGACGTCACTTCCCAAACCACCGGCGGGATTCGTCGTCGACGAACGAGGCAAAGTTCTTAGCGCTTCCATGGATCGACTTGCCACTCTAGTGAGTTCCTTTTGGATTCAATTAAAATGTAATTTGTATAGAACACGTGGTTTTGCATCAAAATATCTGTTGTTGTGGTTATGGACAATTATTTCCTGTCATTGTGCAATTTTGGTCGCTGAGATTTGATAGGAAGGCTGTTGACATTGTTATAAATTGGAATGTTAGGGTTAATTCTTTGTTATTTCATCAAGTGGTAAGATTTTAATAATATTAATATGTTAATATTAATCAATAGTTGAAATGTTATTTATATGTCGTTAAAGTTTTTAAAAAATTATTAGAACTAGAACGACCATTATTGTCTAATTATATGTCAAACAAAAATATGAGAAATGTGAGCTTACGGATATATATTATACATTCTAAATATTCACATTTCTCAAAAGAATATGGAATAACATAACTTATTCATAAAATATGCAATCCAACGTTCTTGGGTTTTGGGAGTGTGACAAATTGTGAATGACTTGGTGACAGGTTGACCCGGCTAATAACCTTTCCTTAGAGTGCGTTGTAAGGAGAGAGTTCACGAGTTCTCAAGGAGACGACTGTTTGTTGCTCTGCCCTGCTGACATGTAAGTTAAAGGTTTCTAAATATTGAATCCCTGCCCTGTAATCATCACTATGCTGATAAGCTGGAATTTTGTTGACCAGTCTTTTAAATATTTATTGACTATAGATTGTGGAATTTTAACTGCAGGCCTGTCCAGATAGTGAAGCACACACCTAATGGATGGTCGGATGTAAGTTTCCATTCTGCATTCCGTGTCCCACTTCGTTTATGTATTCCTCACCTGTTCACAGAAGCTTAAAAATGAGGTTAACAATTAGTTTTGATGTTGATATGGTCTCATTATCAAACTCTTGAACTAATTTAAAATATTCGCCCTTCTTCAATAATAAAACCTTATTGCTTGTTATCAAGGGAAAGTATATTTTGTTTTTATTTCTTGTTGAATCATCAATTCTAACTCAGCCTCTGTGTTATCGCCAACCATTACATTATATATAGTCTCACACCTAGATAAATGGGGAGGGCTAAATTAGGCAATTGACATCTAACCTAAAGCTTTCTCAAATCTTTATGAAATTGGTAGTTCATTGAATTGTGTTTTGAACTTTTTTTGAGAAAACACCACGGCATCCTTTTATTTGGTCCATCCATGTAACTGACCCTGCTTGGTGAGAAAAGGTTTTCTTTGTATTTGAATGCTTCATTCCAATTCTTACTTTATCTGTGCTTTAGGTCAGTGATGAGGAGCTTGAATCTATTCTGCCCGCTGCTGCTTATGCACTTGCCAAGATACATTTGTATCTGGTTAATAGTGGGTATGTCTGTCTTTTATTTTGATTCAAAATGTCATAGATTTTTGTTTGATCACTAAATTTTTTGTCTGTCCATATTAGATACTGTTATACGGCCCGTGGTGGATTTTGTTATTCGGAAGAGGACATATTTGACTTTCATACAGGCAAGAAATTCTTTTGTTTTTTGTTTTTAGTTTTTACGACAATATTAACGTCTTATAGTTAGATAATTGAGAAATATTCTAGCACAACATGGCTGTTAATGTCACAAAGATTCTATATAGCTAGCTAGCTTATAGGGTGCTATTAGTGTAGGCCAAAAGCATAAGAATGGCTGAAGGAAAGTAAACTATCATGCCATGGTGCCTTGTGGTCATGAAATAAGGCCCATAAACCTAACATGGCTGTTAATGTCACAAAGATTCTATATAGCTAGCTTATAGGGTGCTATTAGTGTAGGCCAAAAGCATAAGAATGGCTGAAGGAAAGTTAACTATCATGCCATGGTGCCTTGTGGTCATGAAATAAGGCCCATAAACCTAAGGGACCCTAGCCTAACTAATGGTGTTCTAGAGTCTTCTAATAGATGAATAAGGTGCAATAGTCACAGTGATGAATTCACAGTTGTGGAGGTGTATAATAAGCACTGACATCTGTAACACATAGGGAGCGGTTACTGCAGCTGTTAGAGAGCACACAGCATAAATGGGTGTGGTACCATATACCCACATTTTCATGCGCTGAGTTATGCATAATAGTGCTTGCTAAGATCTCTTTAGTCTCTCTGGCTTTATAGGATTCCTCAGAAGGATGTGTTCTCTAATGTTAAAACATTGGAATTTATTGTGAGAAATACGTCCATGTTGTAGTTTGGTCTTGCTCTCTGTACATTTCTCTTTGGTTTAAAAGCCACCTTTCTCTTTGTTGTATTCCTTTCATAAACCCATCACAATTTTTGCTTAATTGTTTTCAGGGAAGTTAATCTTCCCTTTATATAAAAGTGAATTTGCTAGCATACAAGCATAAATAATAAATGGAGTTGCTCGGCATTTAGATATTGGCAGTTTGTTAATTCTATCTACCCGTTACTTCCGCAGTTGTCTGACCAACACTAAATTCGTAATACATTGCAAAACTGACAATTTTAAGCTTTTGAAGATTACTTGTTTATGTCTCGAATTCAGTCTTCATGTGTAAGTTGGGTCAAGAACTTTTGTTTGGTAAAACTATGTCTTTCTTACGTACCTTTTTATCCATAAGAATTATGGCTTATCTTGTACACACATTCTTTCACTTTGTCTACTATTGTGTTTCTGATTTTGATATGGAGAAGAAACATGCTTTACATGTACCACTCCCATTTTCCATTTCCCCAATTGCCATCTTTAATCTTATCAAATAGATTAAATAAAAAGGTAATATCTTGGCAGATGCTATCAATTTATTGCCCAACTTTTGTATCTTCACTGTAGTAAGCTGGAATGAAGATCAACTTATGATAATCCGAGAATGATAAAGTGATAACATGATGCAAAAAATTTGAATTGCATGTCTAAAATTAATGGACGATGATTCCTATTTTGCAGACGATAAAGGAGACAGCTTGCCAACTGAAGGTGTAGAAATTGTAAACTTCAGTGTGGTAATTTTATCTACCTTCAATTGCACAAATATGTTTATCTTTAACAGAAGAAAAACTTCCCTGTTATTTTTTTATTTTCTGGAATTAGGATGTTTTGACATTTTTAATCTATTTGACATGTTGAGACTTTTATTCTTCTCTGGTACACATATATTATTGACTAACTTTCTTAATGAATGTTGTATACTTTAAATATCCCATTTTGTAATCAGAGTCTTGCTAACTTACACTTGAAAATAATAAATGCGAACATAGTTATGAAGATGAACAAACAAACGTGTTAGTTTGTTAAAAGGCCTCACCATAAAGTTTCTTGGTTGAAAAGAAAAATGCCTCTCGTTGAAGTATGTTTGTACCTTGCCTTATTTTCGGTATTCACTAATAATTGCTTCCTCCTTCCACCCTATATGACATTTTAGAGAGAAAAATCTTTTTTATCTTTAGTTGTTATTTTACTAAATCAATGAGACATTAGTTTTTTTTTTTTT
>Ga0099823_1006560_pt1 | contig 11749 bp, 3 predicted proteins | sample CowpearedBW_FD_76831 | JGI IMG/M metagenome (GOLD analysis project Ga0099823, IMG submission 76831) | Root nodule microbial communities of legume samples collected from California, USA - Cow pea red BW | ecosystem: Host-associated > Plants > Roots > Nodule | place: USA: California | collected... | reverse complement strand
CTGCAAATCTGGGTCCTCTGAAGATTCATTGAGTGAAAAATGCAGTTTGGTAACAATTGGAAATTTAAAAAATTGATTACCATAAAATTACAGAAAACACAATCAAATACTTATATTTCATTCATAAATGCACATAGAATAGGAACCATACACCTAGGTTGTAATTTTGCATCATCCTACAGACAAACTACCAGCATACAAGGTGTCTTCTATAAAAGCAAGTCAAATTAATGTAACATTAATTTGAAATATGCCAAAAAGATAGTGCTGCATATATTTCATTTCCTTTCTATTGGCAATAGCTTCTTAATATTAAAAACAACCATATATTATTCAGAAAATTCCTCAAGTCCATTCATTAAAGGATCAACTGTCCAATATAAATAAATACACCATAAATTGATCATGCCATAAAATTCAAGAAACCTATAGATATTAACAAAAAGTATGTAAGAATGCACAAGCATAATAAATTGAATCTTTTCAAATCGAGTCAACACAGCATCAATAAGCAAATCAAAATCAAAGGAAAAAGATACTACTCAATTAAAAGCAGGTACAGGTAAGCAAAGTAAGTGGTGGTAAGACAAATTCCACGGTTTGATCCAATAGTTATCTATAAATGGTTCAATAATTTTTTTGAGTAAATTAAGAACAATTTGGTAGAGTAAAAACATTGAAATCTAATATCTACAATCTACAATGAAGCATAATAAAAAAAATTAAATCCAAGAGAAAAATATCAAACACTTCAACAGCTATTATACTAACAGTCTTAGTTCTATTATACAAATGAAAGAATGAATAATGGATAAGGTTTTCAATCTTACTGCAATTTCAACATAGTCTTTGGGTCGTCTAATTTTCACAATGGAGCCAAATAGTGTACTGCCATCAAAAGAAAGAGCAGATGATGCATCCTCAGCTGTAAGGAATTCTACAAGAGCTTGGCCCCTATCTTTATGCAACTGCACAAAAGAAATACAAGAACAAATTCAAACGCATTTCTTCATAAGTAAAGGGAAAGCTAAATTTTCATATTTTGCACTACAGACTCACAACGCAGCTGATGCATGGTTGAGCTTGCTGGATATGATTTACTCGACCAGAGAGTAAGAGGTTATTGAAGCAATCCATCACAGCTTTCTCAGAGGCAGAAGCAGGTAGATTCTCAAGATAAAGCCTTCTAATAGGCCGGGTAGCTTGTGTCAATTGGACAGAATCAATATTGGAATTTTTCCCTGTTGATACATCATTTAGAAAGGGCACTGGTCCACGCTTCACAAGGGCTAGATCAAGAGAATTGGTTGACACCACTCCATGCATGTTGGGCAACACAGCACAATTTGATAATAGAAAACTTGAAGAAACAACAGCGGGAGAAGGATTATTTGTTCCTACAGGGGGTAGATCCCATCCAGCACGTTTCTTCTCAAGAGAGTGCTTAGATGGGGAAGGAGTCTTGACAGCAGCTTCACTTTTCCTCTTCCTTGGAGAATAGCCACCAAGTCCACTTGTAGAGCCACCATGACGATGATGGTGACTACTTGAACCATTAGTTGATACTCTACTTTTATCCATATCAGGGTGCTTTTTTCTAGAACTATCTTTCAAAGAATGCATAGACGACTCTTTACGCTCTCCATCTTGATAAGTACGTTTTTGCTCCCTTTGTGGAAAAGATGGTGACCTTCTATCCTCACGCTCTCGACTTCTTGAACGTCTCCTCTTTGCTGTTAATTCTTCATAATGTGACTTGACCTTAGCCCGCCTCTCCTTCCTCTCATAACTGTGCATGTTATGATGTTTCACAGCATCATGTTTCCTCGGTGTACTCCTGTCTTGAGTTTCATCATCTCCATTTTGGTATTTTCTCTTGGTTTCCCTTGCATACTTTGCCCTACCACCCGCATGCTTATCCTTATCTGATTCTCTATAATGCTTCTTTTCAGGCACTTCTTCAGAGTTATTGCTTAACCACCTTTTCAATCTCCAGCTATTATCTCTATCATTATCATGCCTCTTTTCGATAACATACTCATTAGGATTCTCATCCTCTCCAACATGGTTTTTTTTCTTTTTCCTTTCAGATTTTGGTCTATTTGCTTCCACATAACTATCCCTATCTCTTGAATGCTTTTTTCCAGCTTTATACTCAGAACTGTCATGAATTTGCTCATTTTTTCTATGACCAAACGTCTCTTTCTCAGTCTTTTCTTTGGTTATCCTGCCTTTATTATTTAATCCAGCACTTGATTTAGTTTCCAAATTATGGTTAGCCGTACCTTTCACTTCAATTAAATCATCTTCCTTGACATATGTGTTTTGAACCTTCTTTCTAGAACTTACTTTTACATATTCCTCAGAAGCATGTTTCTCCCTGCCAAATGATGAGCTTTTGTCATGTTTATAGGTCCTGGCAGACTCAAAATGATCATCAATTTTCTCTAAAGAACATCCAAGTGCGGGGTCTTCAACATTTTCAAGCAGTTCTTTGTTTCTTCTTCTAAGCATAATCTCTTCAAAACTAAATGGCCTTGTACGGGCTGCACTCCCTTCATCACAATTATCCCCAGAAAGCCTATCACTTTTTCCATGCTTATCCTTTGAACGATTAGATTTGCTCATTTTGTATGACGCAAACCAATTAATACAAACTACATTAATCACATCCCGACTAAGATTATTAAGGACAGCGCCAGTGAAGGAGAGTATTGAAAACTTGGAATTAAAACTATCAAAAGATAGATTATGCTGTTCCTGAAGAAGCCAAAAAAGGAAAGACAATGAGATCACAACCACAAACATGAAACTATATGTAATAAATAATTCATTCAACTGAATGGAAAACAGAAAGTCCATTTCAAGCATTAATAGGTTCATCAATTCTGTCCAATAATGTTATGAGGGAATGATTGACTACAAAATGAATATACTATAAATCGGGCTCCTCTAAAGTGAGCAAGTCACATTTGAGAGCAAATAAGGTTAATCACAATTGTCAATAAAAATAACAGTTGATGCTCCATATACATGCATTACATATAAATCAAACATGTGTAACTGAAAGTCCTCACTTTACCTTTACTCATTTTAAAGGAGCCAAATTAGTATAGTATATGTCTATAGATTTGTTCCTTAAATTGATCCAGTCACTAGATGATATGTTTGTTTGTCATTAATGCACGGTGCAAAATAAATAACAAACTGAAGCTAACTGTAGCAGAATAAAACCACATAAAAGAAATATATAATTCACCAGAGTGCAAACTTTTGTAGGTCCTAGGGCGCAAAAAACTTAATTGTGTAAATAGCATAAAAGCTTGTTTTGTTAGTTTTGAAGTTTAATAGAACTTTTTTTATCAAATTAATTTTCAACCATTGAATGTAATTGGGATGTGTGCCCAAATTAATCTCACAGCCAGTGTTGTCAATAGCATATCACGGAAAACTGCAAAAAAAGCTTAAATCCACTTTATCATATGGAAGATAGCGACATGGGCAAATAACTGAAAACAAATAGCAGGCAAATTTTTAGTGTATACGTGAGAATGAGAAAAATAAAAAAGAAAAATAATAATTCAAATTTTGAAGAAGTTGAAGTTAAAGAAAAGAGAAAGGGGAAAGAAGGAGGAAAGGATTAAAGGAGAAAGGGGAAGATTTAAGAAAAGAGAGAACAAAAACCACAAAACAAACAATGTTACCTGTAAAAACAGAGGAATAAAAACAGAGGCGTTTCTGGACTAGAGGAGAATTTGAAGTGTTTAGAGTTTTAGAGGAGATAATAGAAATTTAAGTGAGAGAATGACACTCAAAGGTTGCATGGCCTGGAAATAAAAAAGGCTAATGTGGGGGATTATTTTAGAAGTAAGAAAACCCAAATAAACAAATGAATATAATAAAAGAAGAAAGAGACCAATAAAAAAAAGCACTAAGATTCTTATGTTTAAAAAAAACATGTGTCTTAGCATTGAGTGCTACCCAAATAAGCACAAAGAAGATAAAACAACATAGACCAAAGCTTTTCCCAACACTAAGAATTTTCTTGATCTTGTATAGCTAGTCTTGCAATACAAATTATTTTACCTTAAGAGACATGTTTCGAAATACACCTAACACATTCCTTCATTTCATCCAAGATACCTAAGTAGTGTGACGAGTAGATGGTCCCCAATTTTCACCTCCAAATCAATGCTAGTATATTTCTTGTTGAACTTGCGTTTCATATACTCTATTTTATTTCTTACCCTTCAAAATTCACGGTACATAAGGAATGGGTGTGATTAGCATTATAATAAACAACCGCAAAAGTCTTATCTTATCCCACTAAATCATCCTATACATAAAATGTACGATAACATTGTACTCAACAAAATAGCTTGGCATTCTAACAAATAAAACTTACTACATTTCTTTGGAATTGTTAAAATTAACAAAATCAAGACAAATGTGTGTTATTGACAAAGCACAAGTACTACTTTCTTTTTTCATTTAACCTTTTAAAATCAACCTCTCACATTCTCAGCAACCTCTAGTTCCTGCTCTGCAACACCTTGAAAGTACTTATTCATACATACTCATAAGAAGGGGAAGTCCTAGCACAGCGGTAAACTTACGCCCTCCCAAATCCATAAACAGTGTCTTAGCATATGTAACGCTTACAATTACCCTCCCACCGTAATAGCCTCTCTTTTCTTATACAAACTGAGCAATCACTAGAATTTATTTTCCCACTTGGAAATTGAAGTTAAACTTATACAAGCATTTTTGTTTTTCCCTTCAATAACCTAATCTATGACCTTAATATGCTGAATTTAAATTGCATTCCTCCTCAATCCCCTAAACTAGAGTTTGTGCTTCCCTCTAAAACACGCAGTACCTTGCGAATACCTAAATCAAAGTTGCTATTGCGAATCATGAACCTTGCTAAACTTCACCAGCAGCGTATAATGGTATAACCAAAACCTAATATTGAAAATTCGAAAAAGTGCTATTGCGCAAAGAGAGGGAGAAGAGAGAGAACCTGGAAAGATGAGAGTGGAGGCGCGGCTGTCTACGACGGAATAGCGGCGGCGTAGAGAGTGAAAACGAAATGTAAGAGCAGTGGGTTATCTAAAATCACGAAATAGTATTTCCTCGTCTCATCTTCTCCTCTTATTTCGTAAAGTGAAAAAATAGGATAAAATAATATATATTAAATATTAAATATATATATATATATATAAAGAAAATTTACTTCGTATATAAAATTATTAAGAGAATAATGTTATTTTATATCATAATTTCTGTGAAATTCATCTTTGATTAAACTTTTTTATTAAATAAATTATATTTACCAAATTTTATATTAATTTAGAGTTATTTATACTACCTACATCTTTTATGTAATGTATATTTTTAAAAATATGCTAAAATAAAAATTATTTGATCAATTTACTATTATAATACAATTTTAATAAAATCTAACATAAATAATTATGATGATATAAAAAATATGTAAAAAACGAATAAACACGTGTAAATAGACTAAATATATATTTAGTTCTTATATAGAAGTAAATATTTATTTTGGCTCTTTTTTGTTTGTTTAATTAAATACTGTCCATAATATTATATAATCTTAATAGTGTATTCAGCAAAATATATTTTATATGACACACATTGGTGTTCTAACAGACATGTGTTATCTAACAAGCTATAAAAATTTATACAAATATTATTTATTTACCGTGAAAAAAAAATTGAAAAAAAAAATTAAAAGAAAAATTCACATATTTTATAAAGATTAAAAAAAGAAAATTTGAAATTTATAGGAATAAAAAATAAAGAATTTTTTTACAGAAATAAAAATGAAAACTAGTTCATTTTAGAAAAAAAAACATAATTAAGTTTATATATAACTCTGTTTTTACTTCTAATATACTAATATTTTTATTATTACCACTTATTCATACAATTATTATGTTATTTTCGTTCACTCGTTACTAATGTTAAGCTAATTAATGAAATGTTTATAAATAATAATATCTCATATTTATCACCACAAAATATGCAACAGTAAAATATATAAATAAGAGACTTAAGGTTTATAAACATATAATTATTTTTTATTATTGATAAACATACAATTTTTTTTTTACCTAGAAGTTAATTAATCAATAAACAATGTAGAATGTAATAAATAGAAACTCAACTGGTAAATTTTTGTAAGGTAACTTTTTTATAGAAGTGTAAAATATGTTTTTTATAATTTATTTTCAGCGTAGTTTTTGAGTTATTGTATTGTAGGGGTCTATTTCTCACAAAGGTTGATTGGGATTCAGAAATTTGCACAACGTTGATTGGCGTTCAGGTCGCGCCATATGTTCCACATTGTTGGTTATCTTGCAATCCAACAGTTAGAGTTTGAAGTTGTGACTAGTTGATGTGACAATTACACCGAAATGAAGTTATGTGGCAACAATCGAACCGTGATTGTGCTTGGTTGACAATGGCATGTCATGGTCCATGTTGATCAATTCCATATCGAATAATGTTTGGAGTCGACAGCCAAATGGTTCGCTAGCTTGTAAAGTTGTAAGTCTGGAAATAGAATTTATGTCGACAATGTCATGTAGGCAAATGAAACAAAACAATGTCGTCCGGTAACTCTCGTCGGACGGTCGTAACATGGATCAAGTAAGTGTTTATGTAATTAAGGTAAACAAGTTACTAATCAAGTTTACAAAACAATTGGACCTCAATTAAGCCAACCTTAATCAAAAGCCTAGGTAAAAAATTATAAATAAGACTCAACCATAGGTTGGCAAGAAGTTTTACCTCACATTTATTATAATATTAATTGCTTAGATTGAACGAATACCTACTTACTTAAGCATCATAGCCTAATTGACAGGTACCCTGGTCATTGACAGATACCCCGGTTGCATGGATCACCGAACGGGAGAAAGGAGACCGAAGATTTTATGTGAAGATTACAAACAAAGTGTTTAAGTAGACACATAATCCCTACACCTTAAACATTTTGTTGAACAATTACTTTTAAACCTTACGGTGAGAAAAAAACATGACGAACAATCTTTAAAGACATAAAGATAAAAAATATAAATTAACTAAATTTATATTAATTTAAATGCTCCAGCTTTGCTTGTTAGTATATAAGTAACCATTAATAAAAAGTTTCCAACCCTCCATGTAATTATATTTTGACCAAAAGCCCTATATATGTTTCTAACACATTCATGAGAGTTTTCACATTGTGTGGTAGTTATAAGTTTGCTTGACCAAAAGGGAAGTTGACTTTATACCAAAAGACATATGTTGTAAGAAAACATGATAACATGATTTTGATTCATTTCTATTGACCAGGAATTACAAAATTTTGATGAAACTTTATAACTTATTTAATGTCTTGTTCTTGATTTTGTAATTTTTTAATAAAATTTATTCAAATGTTAGAAAAGACGTGTTAAAGAAAGTGCTTTTAACACTGATCTTATGAATTTGTTTAAATCATTAAATATAAGTTATTCTTTAAACACTTTTTAAATTGTGAAACTTTCTCGTGCAAAATTAAATATCCCTTAACCAAATGAAAAGAGCGTGCTTGATTTTGATTTACGTGTTTTTATTATTAATTCAAAATTTCCTACTTCATGCATTTTCATGGTGGAAATGCTAAAAATAAACATACCAATATATAACATGGCAAAAGCAAAAAATTATTCTTAGATATTTTACGTCAATTATAGATAAGACAAAAATATATAAATAGATACAAATATCACCGTACAAACTGATATAAATAATTAGATTTGAAGGTTACTTCTTACAATGGTATCAAAGTAATTTGAAGTTTATTTTGATAGATTTTATTTTATGAAATTTGTTGTTTAATGGATATAATTGTCACTGATATCGAACTATTATCATATTATTAATTAATGTTTAGTCTCACCCTTAAGATATATATATATAAACTTTGATATGAAAAGTATATTAAAGATTTCATATAAACTATAAATGAGACAAATTGGCATGAGAAAAGGACTTCAAGATCCTACCTACAAATAAAACAAATTTAATTTAATCTAAACTTTACCTTATAAACTAATTCTATAAAATTATAGAATTAAGCTAGGATTAAAATTTACATTTTAAAATATATTGATTTATCTATTTTCATAACACTAACCACAAACTAAAAGTAAAAACATTCAATAAAATTTATATTAACTAACAAATTTTTTTCATCGAATTGAGAATTTAAGGTAATCCATAAAGTCCCATGTCGAAAATGACGTCATGATGGCGTGAAGATCCCGTTGATGGTGGCTTCGTAACCCAATATATGATAATGAAACTCCCACATAACATGTCACTAAAAATCAATTATAACATGTCACTAAAAATCAATTAGGAAGAAGCAGACCATAGAAGTTGTTTGAAGTTGGATACACAGAACAATAACTGTTTATATTCTTTCAAACCTCTCCATATTCCAGTCTTCTCCAATTATACGCATAGTTGAACTTTCTCGTAAATTAATTTATATTAAAATTCAATAATTGCAACTACACTCAATTTAGAAGTGAATTTTAAGCCTAATTCAACTCCACAAAATCGGCTTCTAAAAATGTGAGGTTTGTACTTCACTTATATATTATAAATTGACTTTATCTCTAATCGATGTGAGACTTTCTGATACCATATTAAAAGTGTGCTTTAAGCCTAACTCAACTCCACAAAATTGGCTTGTAAAGTGAGTTATATATTATGAATTAGCCTTATCTCTAGTCGAGATAGGACTTCCAACACTTACTCTTTTAATCACACTTTTGCAACTGTCGATATTAAAGTGATCGTTAAAATCTGAGAATTTTTTTTAACAGTGGTTGGTTTGATACGTAGGGTTGTGTGTATAAAATTGTTGTTATATGTTCTTCTTAATATTTTCTTAAGTTGGGTATCTTGTAAGAATATGAATCTATCAAAAATACACTAAGCTCACTCAAAAGATTAATACCTTTTAGTATATAATTATTTTATACATAAAGCTTATAATATTTTACATGTTTGAATAATATAAGATTATAATAACTCTCTCAATCATATCACATTTGTCCACTTCATTATTATTGATGTCATAATTTTGAATGCTCTCACTGTGAACCCTTTAGTGGGACTTAGTGTATCACATGCTTTACATCAATTTGTCAACAAAATTATAATAATATTAATACAGTTTTCATGACTTGAGCCAATTTCACATCAAATTATTGGACAAACTTTCCAATTCATGAGGTGTGTAGAAGAAATTGGAGTTAGGTTGAGAAAAAGGTTAGATTTTAATAATTGGACAAATAAGAATTGGGCAAAGATATGTGTAAGGTACATTTTCTTACTATTTTTTAGTATGCTCCTTTTATTTTATGTTATTACTTAGTATGGCATGTTTTGGCCATTTTTGGTGTGGCCAAAGTAATGTCTATCACTATATTTTATTTTATTTTATTTCATACAAATTCCACTCAAAAAGATAGAATAAGCATGACATTTGCATATTATAGTGTCGAAAACATTAAAATGAATTTCAAAGTTCACCACTCAAATGAGATCCCTTCAATAAAATTATGCATTCTGCAACTTGATTCATTCCACCCAGAAGAACTTTCTCAATGATGATGCCTTTAGTCACAACATATATTTATGGTTTTGTGGCCAAAGAAAAAGAAGAAGAAGAAGAAGAAAAACATCTTATGCACCATATTTTTGGTTTGAATTTTTTAAACTGAAAAGAAAATAACAAGTGTGCATCTGCATGAAAACTTTTATAAACATGAGAATATATTATTATATATTTTTAGTTAGTAATATTCCTTATACTAACTAAAATTATGTAAAATATGAATTTAAAACGAAAGAGTTAGAAGAAGACGCATTAAAATAACCTAGTGAAATATATATCTTTAAAAAGATTATAGTTTTTTTTTTTTTGAATCAAATAATTATTTTCTTAAGTGATGAGAGGCTATAAAATAAAATATAAGTATATAATAGATATGTTTTTCTACTTTGGGCAAAGTCAAAGGTCTTCCTATTGTGTTCTTGTATAGCTTACCTTTCTAATATATTAATTATGATTTAACAAAGAATTACGCTTATGTACAATGAGATGCATAGATAATATAATATTAAGACAATGATGTTATGATTCTCATTTTTTATTTTTTTTTATCTTTTATTTTTTAATATAATTTAATGTAGATCATTGATTAATGTACCATTATAACAATGTATTGGAGAATATTTATTATGTAGGAATTTGATAACATCAAGACAATAACACTTTCAAAATTAAAAAAAAATAATTAAAGAACAAAGAAAAATCTTAAAATAGAAGAACAATGCAAAAACTTATTTTTCTAATGACCAACCTCCCCTTGATGATTCCAATGGTGAAAATAGAGAATCATAACTGGAAACTTGTGGTCAAAATTTTAACCTGATTAACGATGAACGAAACACGAATCATATATATTTTATTAAAACACTTTGGTAAATATGTGAATCAATTTTCTCTTTCAAAGACAGCAAAATTTACACTTTTTTTCACTTGAAAAAACCCTTAAATATTAAGTGATAAAAAAGACTTGACTAATGTGAATCTTTATGTATAGCTGAAAGCTGAACCCAACTCATCATTATCTCTAATTCCGATAGTGCTTCTTCAATGGAGACTTAATATACATTGCAATTTATCTTAATTTACAAACTTCCTTTTCTGATTAATTTTCTACATATCATATTCACATATATGTGGTTATTTTCCTTAGGAAAAAAATGTTTGATTTGAAGTATTTTATATGTACAAGAAGGCGATGATCGAATGATATATATTACAGTTGCACATTTTGATTTTGATTTTTTAATTTAATTATCCATCTAAATAAGAGGGATCATACTCATATTACACTAACAAGTACGTGATATATTCTGTCATTTACGTATAACACACTCTAATGTAGAGTAGAAGAATTTGAGAAGAATAAGCAGCCACAAACTTTAACAACTAAGTCACTTTTATGCATTATACACTGAAGAAAAAAAAAAACTCATCATTGGCTCTATATACGTGTCTAACTCCAAGAAACTTTCTTCAAACTTTAGCAGTAACGTTTCACACAAATATACGTTAACTGCATTAATATATTGCATGCGTGCAAGTTTACAGAAAACGTTATTTTAATATTTTGTCATGCCACGGGTTCATTTTATTTTGTTAGAAGTGGGTTTTAAGTCTAACTCAATTAACTTGTGAGGTAAAGTTATACATCTCGTACATGTTAGAAGTGAACTTTAAGCTTAACTCAATCCCATAAAACTGGTTTATAAGGTGAGATTTGCATCTCACTTATATACTATGAAATTGCTTTATTTATGATCGATGTGGAACTTCTAACGTATTTTGCCATAAGTTTTCGTAGTAGACAGAGATTGAATATGAATTTTCTGCTATTTTATCTAACCCACTTTCTATTATGTTTTTGAAGTGCAATGGGATATTATCATAATACTAAATTATAGGTTGAAAAGTGTTCATGGTAAAAGAGAATATATATAGCAAAAAGAAATAGGTTTTTAATTTGAAGAAAAGAAAAAAAAAAAGAGGGAATAAGGGAATTGCTTAGTGGATTTTGCATTATGGTGGTTTGATTATTAATAAAGTACAATATTTTGATATGTGGTG
>Ga0099823_1006556_pt1 | contig 11752 bp, 6 predicted proteins | sample CowpearedBW_FD_76831 | JGI IMG/M metagenome (GOLD analysis project Ga0099823, IMG submission 76831) | Root nodule microbial communities of legume samples collected from California, USA - Cow pea red BW | ecosystem: Host-associated > Plants > Roots > Nodule | place: USA: California | collected... | reverse complement strand
TTTGTTGAGTACAAGAAGTAACATCCTAACCGAGATTGTATCTTTGTAGACCCGTTTTACAGGTAAGAGCCCAACAATGCAAATATTTTATTGGACAAAAAGAAAAGTCATATATGGACTTCAAGAAAGCCCTTAGCCCATTGACCCGGTGATATATATATATATATATATATATATATATATATATATATATATATGTGAGAGAGAGAGAGGGAGTCATATTTATTAGCATAGATAATTACTTGTATGGATATTCTTCTTTCTTCTACGTAAATAACTTTAATATATCTTTCTCTAAATTCACATGTTTTTTACGTGTGGAAATTTAGAAGTTGTAAGATCTTGGATTCCCCCGATAAACACATAACATTTTTTTCTGAGCAATTTTGGAAACTACTATTAGGTTGTTTCCTTTACTTTTCTTTAATACTTTTCGAGAAAAAGAATGATATTTTCACATTTTTTTTATATTCATTTAAAATTATTTTTTATTATCTTCATTCTTTCTTTTTCTTTAATAATACAAAATCTCACTTTTGTTAAAATCGTTTTACTTTTATAAAAAAGATTGCAGTTATCAGTTACAAAGATTGCATATTTTTCTGGGTTTCAAAGGTTTGACCGGTTCTCCTTTTATTGTGACTATTGTGCTGCGTCTTCAATTGAGTTTGAACTCAGATTCTTCGGTTTCTTTTCTTCTGTTCCCTTCTATTTTTAAAATATGTTGAAAATTTAATATTTTAAAATACTAAAGTAATTATACTTTAAAAAAATACAAAAAATCTAAGAAAGAATCCAAATTCGTTCAATATACGAATCAAAGTAGAAAATTCATGGATTCCAACTCAGCAATAGCTGCCATGGAATCTTCAACTTTGAGTTCAATTTTAAATTTATCCTTGCAAAGAATAATAATTAATAGTATGTAACATTCACCCACATGATTTGGTTACTTTTTTGGGGTTGGGTCATTTTCCATGTCAGGAATTGGAGGGAATTCAATTTGACACTTGCCCAATTAACTTGTGAAAGGGTGATCTATAGCTAGCTATCACATTATGACAATGAACAAGTTGTAACTCTTGTCATCACTTCTTTCGTTGGACTCTTCTTAGTACCAATGATTATCTCCTCCTCACTTTTTTCCAAATGGACCATTTTGATTCCAAAGTCACAATATTAGTATACAAAATTAATATGCAACTTGGAGAATTGATTTTGTGCTATTGGAGTTGGATTCGTTGCTGTTTCAGGTTGGAAAATTTAGATAAGAGTCACTTCGGAGTCCACATTGTTTTTGGTGAGTTCAAATTGTCTGCTTTGTGTTTGTTGTTATTCCTCTTCGGTTGTGCTTTCAAATACACTATGAAAATTAGAAACTGCGCAAAAGAAGATTTTTTTTGTTTACTCATGTTATTTGTCAATATCAGTTTAAATCTTTTGGTGAATTCAAGTTGTAACTGCTATCTTATTTTTATATGACTCGTGTATTTATAGTTTTGCAGTCAAGTTGTTATAGGTAATATATGTTATTATAAGAAAAATGACTTCACTCTTGGCGCGGTAGTGGAATATAATTAGAATATAGATGAAAGTAGAATGTACTTTTCATTGATTTGAATGAAGTAACATTTGAAAGAAAAAGGTTAACAGGATTCTCTAATTTGTACACAAATGTAGCAAATCCTATTTCCTAAATTCGATACATTGTAACATCCATGAATTCGTCCCACCAAATTGAAATTAAAAAACAGCAGCTTTTAGCCTCCTTCCCAGCTCCTTCCTGCAGATAAAGCAAAAGATCAATGTCAGATCGGAATAACAGCACCAAGTATTTGTGTATATGCCTCAATGGGAAAGTGTTCTTATTTTATGTTATTCTCACCTCATCAATTGCCTGTCAAAGCCCGAAGCTGCCAACATTCCTCTATTCTCTTCGGCCCTTCTCAGGAGATATGGCATAACAGTTTCCACAGGTCCAAATGGCATGTACTTACTCACTTGAAACCCTGCATTGCTCAGACCAAAGGAAAGGGCCTCAGACATGCCATGCAGCTGCGCAAATTCAAGCTTGTGGTTCACCTTTCCAATCCCCAGCTCATGAGCTTTTGCAGCTGCCAGTTTCCCTACACGAACATTAAACACACCTCAATTGGGTCATGATTCCATAAATCATTAAACTCAATGGATGAGAAATGATGATGTGTATGTACCTGACTCAACATTGTGAGTTGCAAGAACAACTCCACCTGGGCCATCAGCAATCTTCTCGAGCATGAAAGATGAGCATTCATTGAAGCACTTGTGTGTGTCATCGATGGTGTCGTGAATTGGGGAACGATATCCTAAAGACTCAGCCAATTTTGCTTCGGTTGACATATAAGCACCCCTCACTAATTTGAACCCCATTGGGATTCCCATCTTCTCTGCAGCCGTTACTGTGAGCAGCAACCTCTCTTTGGCATCCTTCAGGTAGGTCTGAATGGTGCCATATACAATGGCGTTATCATCTTTGTTGTTCAAGATGGCAGAGGAGTAGGTGAAGTAGTCAATAGCAGGTTGAACAGCAGTGTGTTCAGCATCAACCAGTAAAGGAATGTTTGCTTGTGTACACTTTTGACAAAGGTCATGAAATCTCTGAATGGCAAGTTCAAGGTCCTTCTCTTCCTCTCGGGTGAGAGACTCTGGCCTGTTCCTTGTGTGGTACAGAGGGCTTGACTCGGAGAAAATGGGGAAGCAATCTTGCTTCCATGGCAAGCTGAAAGAAGGATCCTTGTGCTGCCATCTCAGCAAGTCGCTCATTCTTTCCAGAAGACTCATTGGACATATTGCGGTGATTTTCACGATCATAAAGCTCACCTGTCACATCAAAAAAATTCATTTCGTAACCATTGCAATCATCATCATACCTCCATCTAAAACACACCACTCTGCACGTGAAAAGAAAGGAAAAAGCACAAGCAGCCACAGGATTTTCGTGGACTACTGTGGTACCAAAAGGAAATTGACAAGGAAATCACGATGGTTCTAGACAGTAGCTGTTGTTGGAGAACAACCAACACTCCATTTCAAGCACCGCGCAACCGTCACCCAAGAGAAATCACCAATCTTGTCCCTCTCCAACAACATCATAATCTAACAGTAGTAGTACTAGATTTTGTTCCAGTGCAAAGGTGGGCGGGATCCCAATCAAGCCACCGTTTCGATTCTCATTTCAACAATGCCATTTATCATACATGTGGCAGTCACTCCCAGATCGCACCATTCGTTGCCGATCTGTTACATGCAAAAACCCAAGAACAAACAAAAAACAGAAGAAAAAACATTGTTCTTATACACACGCACACCGAAATTTCGTTCCTCCCAATTTTACACAATCTGTGAATTGCATGAAATTGGTGTAACGAAAATGGTGTGCTTTCTATACGATCAGTCACCAAAACATACTTATGATCTCAACGTCACACGTGACAATAATCTTCAGCATAAAAAGCTAAAGACCGTGTCAGGTGTTAAATGTATCAAAAATGGTAGAAGATCATATACATACGATGTTTTGGTTCTGATTTGTATAAATTTTTGGTCTTGCAAAAAATCATTTTGAATGAATGAATGAAGGATGAGAAAAATGAAGAAGGGGTTACCGAAGAAGGGGGAAGAGATCGGCTAACGTCGATGGTGTGGAGAAACGCTCTGTAGTTACGGTCACAGGCGTCATTGTCGTGGGCGTCCTCGACGCCGTAAACGAGCATGCCACGGAGGCCGGCGTGGTTGAGGGCACGGATCTTGTAAGCGGCGGTGGGGGCGTCTTCACCGGCGCAGAAGTGGTCGTAAAAGGTGGAGCGGACGGAGGCGAGGATGAGTTCACGAAGACCAGGCACTTGCAGGAGGTTGGATTGCATGAGCCAGGTTCCAAAGTCGACAAAGGGTCCGACAGCGGTTGCGTGGAGGACGGTGGCGGAACGGAGGAGCGAGGGGGTGCGGACGTGGCAGAAGAGCTTCTCGACGTCGTGTAAGTTAAGATCAGCGGTGGCGGCTGGACGGAGCACGGCGGAGGTCGGGGGTGGGAGGCAGGGAGAAGGAGAGAGAGTCGGGGAGAGAGGAGCGTGTGAGGATTTGAGTGGTTTTGTGGCTGTGTTGTATCGGAGATTCCTTAGGATTCTTGGTGGGATAACACGAGTGGCCATGTAACGAACAACGTTAGCCGGTGTTGGTGGGGTTGGTGTTGGTGTTGGGGTTGGCGATGATGGTGTTGTTCCTCCCTGGGTGTGTTTCCTCTCTCTCTCTCTCTTTCTTTCTTTGGGACCTAAAAACGCTGTGAGGATGCAAAATGCTACTTCTGCATAATGCTCTTCTTTCTCTTCCTTTTATAGCTCTCACCATGCAACGTCGTCTTTCCCTTGCTCCCTTCCTAATAGGTCTTTTTTCCGTTATTTTTCTAACACGTTTGTGTTTTGTGTTTTTCTTAGTCCTCTGAAGTGACCGCATCTTTAGGAACCAAACCCTCTCAAATTTCAGACACATTCGGTGCTGACACAGATCCACCTTGCACCAATCTTAATCTACTCATGTTATCTCTTCTTTCTTATCACTCGACACGTGTACACATCTCTTCAATTTATTACTAATTTTAACTTAATTATAAATACACACACTTTCTTTTAATGATAATTAATAATTCATTCATACTACTATCAGAAAACAATAATGGTGTTTCATCATTTTACATATTTGGAGCATCATCATTTTCAGTCTTTTCATTGTAAATTATTCCTTTTTTCACTTGTTACAATACTTTACTCCTTTTTTTTCTTTTTCCAATTAGGGGAAAAACAAAATACTTTTTTTTTCAAATTAAGTTTAATATGATATATTTTTACTGCCGTCCAAATATTTTTATTTTAAAAATGTAAACAAAAAATTAAGAGGGATTTTATTTTTTAAAATTTAGCTAAATAAATTTTGAATTAAAATGTATATTATTAATATTTTGTATACATATTATCAATATAAAAAAGTGTAGTTTAATATGATTTTAATATAAAGAATTAGCCAACTATCCTTATTTATTTCAATCATATAAATTTATTCATTAAATTTAAATTGAATGCTAATTTTAATATTCTTTTAGTATGAAAGAGATAAGTTCACTCAAGAAGAAAGTAAATTAAAGATTGAAGCTATGCTGTCTAAAGATTAAATTATGGCTTAAATACCTTTTTAGTCCTCATTTTCATAGTGTTTGTTGCGGATGATTCTCATTTTGACAGAATGTTTAAAATGATCATCATTTTTACCGAATGTTTAAAATTGTCCTCATTTTCGCAATTCGTATTTTATTTGGTCCTTTTCTGTAACGTCGTTTAAATCATTAACAGAGCATTGTACAGGTGACACGGTTTGTATTAGGGTGTGTTACGTGTACTATATAGGTGTGGGTAATTAGATATTTAGACATAAATAAGTGAGTTAGGGTTTTGGTAAGGAATGTTTGGACAGTTTGTGAGTTTTGACAATCTTGTTCCTCCATTCCTAATTGGTGTTGCTGCAATCTTCTTCTTCCTGCAATCCCATTATATAGATATGTTACGGTCTCAATCTTCTTCCTTTACCTCTGGTTGTAATCGTGGAGGCAATCGTTACAGAAAAGGACTAAATAAAACACAAATTGCAAAAATGAGGACCAGTTTAAACATTCGATAAAAATGAGGACCATTTTAAACATTTGGTAACAATGATGACCATTTTAAACATTTTGTTAAAATGAGGACCATCCGCAACAAACACTACGAAAATGAGGACCAAAAAAGTATTTAATATGTAATAATGTATGGTTCAAAAAACTGTTTGACAACACTAAATCACAATTTGAAAATTAAAATTATTTAACTTGTAAATTAACTTTTTGATACTTTTATTATTAAAATATTTTCCATTGATATTTCTTAAGTAGAAGTTTACTTTAAAATTAATTTATATAAAATTTAAAAATAAGTAATTTTCTGTGTTTTTTATATTGTAATTTGATTATGAGTAAAGTGTAATATATATTGTCCATTAAATACCATACTCATAATAGTGCATTATTTAATTCTTAATTGAAAGATCAAATAACTGATCATGAAGGGAGGAAAAAAACATAAAATAAGTGTTGGGACAGTTCTATAGAAAGCACAAGTCAAAATAACTACTAATAGTTAATAAATAATTATACTGTAAATAATAATAAATAAGATTAATAATTAATAAGTCAAAATAATTATTAATTTTAAAAAGTTAATAAATAATTGCACCGTAAAAAATAAAATAAGAATAATATTAAATAATTATATTGTAAAAAGTAAAATAAAATAATATTAAGGACAGAAGAAATTACGTTTTTATATAATTATAGATGACAATAGTCTTAACCAAAAAATTATTTCAAAATTGCTTTTATCAACAAATGATATATGGTGTTATTAATTATTTCGAATTGTTTATTGTGTTCGGAAAATAGATTTCGAGAATGATAAGATGTACGTAGAAACTTGTAAGGACGTAGGAAGCAATAGCCAAAATTGTCTTACCCCTTCCTTCTCTTGCGTCTGCAATCCACAAATTCCATTGAATCCATTTCAAAGAAACAGGTACTGCAACAGAAAAAAATCATGTAATCCACCATAATATACAGACAACATTTTCAACTCTCACAGATCTTGCACTATTAGAATAGAGATAAAAAATAGTGTTCTGTGAAACGGTAGATACTGATACCAAGGCTACATACCAAACACCACAACACATGAACCTGAGACTGAGAACCATTATGAAGAGAGTAACCTCAAAAGTACTAAAAATCATATAATACATCTGAAGAAGGAGAACACCTATAATTTCGCATCTTTGAAATCCAAAAAAGAGAGAAAAAAACCTTGTATTACAATTCTTCGAAGTTAACCAAAAAAATTACCAGGAACTTCTAACTCCTAAGAACAGTGTAAATGCTATCACTATATTACCCAATTTACAGTAATGTTTCCAAGCCATGTGAATAATGGGAACTGAGCCAAAGCAATGAAGAGCAAGAGATAGTGGTGCTTGGTTGAATCATAACTCCTGGCTTCAGCGAAAAGGACTCTCTTCATTGTTTTAACCAAGAACACTGCCATGCATAAGCAGGTTGACAGCATCAGAAAGTAGTAGGAGTAACTCCATATCATTCTTCCACAAACAGCCAAACATAAGCCCGTAAAAGTGTACCCAGCATACGCTATAATGTCCAATAGAGGTGCTTCCCCAGTGCCCAATGAAAGTAAAGCAACTTTAAGCAGTCCAGTTTGCATAAACCAACCAACCAATCCCTTGATAAATAACCAGTTCAAAGCTTCAGGACTGAACCTGCCCACAACAAATACAACATGTTTAAAAAACAATGTCAAACTAGAAAGCATGTGGAGATGGAACAAACTCAGCACTATAAACCAAACTAAATTCTTAGTGAAACTTTTCAAAATCCGTCCACGGAGTTATTAAAATAACAATCAAGAAAATGAAATCAGTAATCTTCATATCATAGAAGATCATTACTTGTCTGATTTCTAATCACATTTTATATGTTTTAGTTTGGAACACAAGAATAAAGATAACTCCTCTTGGACTTGAATTTCTTTAAGAAAATAGACTCATCATTACACCCAGTCAAAAAGGGACGTGCCAATGTTCAACTCTGATAATATACAGTATCCTTTTTTTATTGCACAAGGTAAATAACCATTTTGTATTTCCCTTGGCACCACCACAAACAAGCACAAATCGTTTTTAAATAACGGCGACATAGTATATATAAGGGTAAAAATAAGGTCAAGTCTAAATTTGAGTTTGAGGAAAATACATCTGATCATTTCAGCAATTAAGATTAAGGAGATATCATACTTACTTTCCATGTAAACCAAGCGAGATGCCGGCAAGAACAACATAGGTACCAAATGCCATTAATGGAATGTACAAGTCAGGAGCATTTATGTCATACATTGGTGGTTTATAGGAGAGCCTACCTCCCACGGGTTCAGTAATTCTAGTCCAATGACCCTGAACGCAAGAAAAAGAGACAAGGGCAAGGGAGAAGATAGAATAAGATAATGAAATGAAAATACAACTAGAAAAATTTGAAAAAGGGTGACACTATTGCTGCTTACCCGGTGCAGGAATGGGAACAGGATAACCTTTAATTTGTTCTTAACATAGTGATCATTCACTTGAAAGTAGTATTGGGGATCAGAGAAATACCGGCTTATCTGTAGTTGAACAGATAAAAATATTTACAAAAAAAAAATACTTTGAATTCACAACTCCATATAATATCTATAATTAAGTTAACAATCCAACTAAAGATACTAAAAATTATCTCAGCTGCATTGGTTTTTTCTCCGAAATCAAAAGAACCTGACTTAATTGAAATGTAAGCATTATTGAAGTGAGAGCATTTGCCATATATGAAATAGATTCAAAAGTGAATTGCAATAATGCACAACATTTAAATTTACTATAAACGGATTAAAAGTAAATGCCAAATATTAAGATGCTAAGTTGTATGGTATAATTGTCTTTTATCATCAACAGGTAAGCATCGTCTCTGATCAGCCGATAAGCATTGTTCAAATGATATACCAAATAGCTTAGAAACACGGCATTCAAAAGGTATCTATGTTTTCTAAGAAAAAGCAGTTTTCCACACACAACATAGATGCAAGGAAGAAATGCAAAACAAGAAAGAAACTAAACATACAAAAAGCTAAAAGGAGAGAGAAACAAAAGATCAGATAAAATTTTGTCAACAATGAATTAGCATGTCAAATTAAATGACTCAATAAAAAGAATGACAGAACGATACATACATTGCTTTGAACATACTCAGAACTCGATCCAAATATCTTTTCTCCATATGCACCCAATCCACCTCGAATGAGTCCTGATCCAGCAGCATTAAATGCATTCCCCAACAAATTAGGTTGTGAGCTCGTTGGAGGTTGAGGATGCAGTTGAGGTGCCCCCGGTGGCATCCCAACATTATTATACATCCTTACTGCACATAAAACAGTATACAATCAATCAGAACCCAGAAATAATTTTTTTCTATGTTCTATGGAGATTTAAAAAACAAAAAGTCCACAACTGCTATATAGCCACATCAATATTTTTATACTCTCCAACTGCAATTGTGGTTACATCGGCCACAATTTCGCAGAACTGCAATCACAACCGCAATTTAAAACCATGATTGGACCTAAGGTGAAAGGAGAAAATGAGAATGTGGGGATTGAAGTTAAACCCAGCCACATAACCAGAGTCGCCTAAAAAGTACGAGATATATAATAACCTTGATGCACTAAATCAAATAAGTAAAAAAAAAAAAAAATAGCATCTCATGACATGAATAAATCATCCAACTAAAACATAACAAGCCAAAGTGAGGCCAAGATCCATTCCAGCAGTTCAGATGTAAAGATGACAGTCTGCTAAATCATGTTGATACCGTAAACCCTGTCCCTCCCTAGCTAGCATCAAACAGATAAATAGCGATGTTTGAAACGTGATTAAACATAAAAATAACAATTTTATTAACACGATGGTCGGTGGGGGTTTAAGAAAGAACAACATGAACTTCAAGTTACTTAAGTAAAATGCACAAACAAAAATAAGACATAGAAAATGGGGATTAGTAATACCGGTTTAAAAAATAAAAGGGATTTAAATCAGCAGCAGGTTAAGTAATCATGAGCAATAAAATGAGCACAAGAGGAACGGTTCGTTTTTGTTTTTATGATAGCTTAGGGTTGAAGAAGCCCAAATAAAGAGAAGAAGAAAAGTTAGTGTGGAGATATTAGGGATAGCACAAATCAGGGACAACCCAATAGCAAAGAGGTATGACAGATTGCAAATTTCTAAGCTTTACAGCAAACAAAGGCGCAGAGAGGAAGTGAGTGATCTATGATTGAAATGCAAAAAAATTGATAATGAAAAATCTTTGGGGAAAAGAAGAATGAACCTGAATAGAGAGTAAAGGGGGGCAGAGTCAACAAGAGAAACGCGTTTGGTAGATGAATTGAAGAAAGAAGACAGAGACGAAGATCTGACAGTGAAAGTCTTATGGAACTGAACCGAATTAAGGAAATTCAAAGTTTTTCTATGCTTTTTCAATACGCACCGTCTCGATGCCTCCTTCTCCAATATACTAGTGGTGCTAAATAATAGAAAATTGTAAAAATTGTATTATTTTAATAATTAAATATATATAATTGTCTATTTTTTATTTTTTGCTCAAATAAAAATATTTTTTTAAATGAAAAAAAAAGGAGTTGAAGAAATAGTTGAAAGTTAATACGTTTACTTTTCTTAAACATAGTCAAAGGTAAGACCAGAATAGAAAAAGATTCATCAATTAATCTTATTTCATTCTCTTCTTTACGTTAATTAATACTGCTTATAACGGGGCATTTTGATATTACAGAAACAAAGTAATTGAAAATAAAATAAATAAGTGAGAATAGATAAGAAATAAAGTGAAAATTAAAGAAATGTAATAAATGATTTTTAAAACTACTATCACTTATAAATTTTTTATGAGACTTTTATAATTAAATTTTCGTAGTTTGACTTTTAATATTTTATATATAAGAATTCTTGAAAGGATCTTACATAATATTAGAAAATATTATAATTTTAGAAGTAGATGAAAAATCTTAATATACTATCATTATATTTGCTACATAATATTTCTGTTATTTGCATATATATTAACAATAATATTTACTTTTTTTACAATGGGAAGCTGAAACACAACCTAGACATCAATCTTTATTTGGCCTCCCAATTAAAGAAATGTTTAAAGATGTCAATATATGATACATTCATTTACTATTTTTTTCTGCATCATGTATGTATGAAATATATATTTCATTCTTTTAGTGAATGTATATTTATAGACACCTATTAAAATAGTTTGTATATTTATAAACAACTACCATTGACTCCATCACATATAACTCATTAACTTCAAATCTTGATCAAATGTATTAAATATTAGTTCATATATAATTTTACGACTTAGTAATTTACTGTTTTCTTTTTCAACCAATCTACTTGTACCCATCATAAATTGTAATCGATTATTCTTAATATTATACGTATAAATACATAAAAAAAAGCGAACACACAGGCGCGACAGCGCCTGTGTTTTCGCTAGTGAGATGTAAAAGGAAAAGGCTTTTTTATTCATGACAAAAATTGAAATATTAATTCATAGCGTACTTCCAAGAGTATTTTTGTTAAAAATAATGGATAAAAAAACTACTTATAAAACCTATTTTTATTTTTGTTTATTTCCTACCATTAATACTAAGTTAACTTATGTTCTCTTTAATTCACTTATAATTAACAAGTAAGTTATTACTGTATGTAACCAACTTTAAGATATTTCAGATTTCTGGATAAATTATTATTTTCCAATATAACATTTTATTACTTTTTTAATTAGGCAAATATTAAAATAACTATACATATATTATTTTTAATATAATAAAATAATTATAAATTTAAAATGAATTTTAATTTTATTAGTTTTATTTGAAATATGTGTTTACTTTTTAGTAATTATTGTTAATATTTAATTATTTTGTAAATTTAAATTACATATTAATGTTATTTTAAATATATATATATATATATATATATATATATATTTATTAAAAATTAATTATATGTTCAATTATAT
>Ga0099823_1006552_pt1 | contig 11754 bp, 10 predicted proteins | sample CowpearedBW_FD_76831 | JGI IMG/M metagenome (GOLD analysis project Ga0099823, IMG submission 76831) | Root nodule microbial communities of legume samples collected from California, USA - Cow pea red BW | ecosystem: Host-associated > Plants > Roots > Nodule | place: USA: California | collected... | reverse complement strand
CTCATCTGTCATCATCCATTCTACAATTTTTTTTTCACGAGCCATGTAACCTCTCTGCAATCCAAAAGCAGAAGATTAATAACGTAATTAACGTGGAAATGAGCTATCTTCCTTCGTGGAAATGAGCTATCTTCCTTACTAAAACTCTTCAATATCACAAGGTCTGTATTTCACTGCCCACCCGTGAATTGGCAATTGGCACTTCCATTTCAATGAAAATAGTTAGATACAAACGCGCTCCACACTTCCTTTTCTATCTATCTTCGTATACAGTACTCAACTCAAGTGGATCCAAACTGAGACTTAGTTGAAGTATGATAATCAGAGACAGTCATTTTCAATCATAATTTCTAATAAAATACGAGTACCGTTAAGTTCCAAAGTTTACCTTATTTTAGGCAAATAATTTAACCCATTTTAGACAAACAGTAGCTAGTTTTTGCCAACTTTCAACTACATGCTTGGATTAGAGGTTTGATTGTATTGAAATTCTTTATTGTGCATCAAAATGCAAAAAAAATACTTTCAAAACATATCCTTAAAAACCATTTGAAAAAGAAAACGAAACTGATGACCCAGGGCAAGTAATGAGCCTTTTATCCAGCTTTCGGAAATCTAACGACTACAAAGTAATATTATTCTCATGAAAAATAAACAAAATATCCGATATTCATAATATGCATGCTACTAGTGGCCATTGTTGACATTTCCAGACAGTCACTGAATGAACCACATAAAACAACAAATTTTCCCTTGACTTAAAAAGAATGCATGTTAACAAAAGCATGAGTCAGTTCACAGTAATCTGCTCTTGAAAGAAATCATTGACCCACGCTTTCAACTAATGTTTCTATGTCCATATTGTTGTCGACCCCCAAAAAAACACCAACACCTACTGGATTTAATCTGTTTTGCCCTTCGTCTTCATTTCTTGAATAGCCAGGAACAACAGGAAAACTAAGATCAAACATATGGTGAAGGATTGAATCTCAAAAAGACTTAGGTCTTCTTCATGAGATACCCAATAATTATGCCAAGTAAGCCAATTAATATGACAATGACCATCGAGACACCCCCACGACTTTTGCTGCTTTCCCGTCTCAGCATGTCCTGCAGATAATAAGATCATCAATTAAGTGTTCCCCCACAGTTCAAACGTCATATATACTAAGTTTGGTTGGTTAAAAAACACTTGCTTATTTTCTTTAATACAAATAGATCATACCAGTTTGTCTGTCATCATATACTTGTCTATATCATAAAAAAAAACCTATCATCGTATGCATGACTAGACAATGTTTGACTTGTGTCCACTTTGAAACTCGACATAAATAGGTGAGAAAGCATTTTACAGGAAAAATGTGTTCCTAACAGATCTAACGAAAGCACAAGTGCACAAATTGAACAATATAACCGAAGGGGTAAGCTGAGGAACTAATACCAAACAACAGGATGCAAAAATAACCACTACCTCCTGAACATATTTTCCGTAAAACAAAAACTCCTGCTAATGCTCAAAATCCCTGTTCCCCACTCCCAATTCCAAACAATTAACAGTCACGAACAATACAGAAAATTAACAGGAAAATATTGACTCAACATAAAATGCATTTTTAGGAAGAAAATAAAAAATCATGGGCCCCCTATATTCAAGTGAAGACCCTCCTAAATTAAGTAGACATAATTCCAAGTTTCCCATCTAATCACAGACCATCTTTTCTACTTTTCAGTTCAAATTAAGTTTTCAAATAAAAAGTCAGCTTGGTTATGTGATGAAAAGTCAGATAATTAGTTGGTAATTTAACATAATATTTAAGGTAAATTCTTCCACAATAATACAAAATGCATTTTAATTTTATTAAGCAAAAGCCCAAGGACAAGGGGCGAAAATAAGCCAAAAACAGAACCACCTTTACCCAGTTAATTATATAAGAGTTCATTTTATCATGTTAAGAAACGGAAAGAAGCAATTCCTTCAGAAGAAAACCAGCACATCCACCAGACTCAGTTGTGAACCAGTGATCAAACTTTTCACAGTTCTCTTTCTAATTTATGGTGCTTTCCTTTCGGTGGTAGAACCGTACTACCGACTTATACAGGGGTAACAATACTCTTTGGTATTCCCCTCTCCATTCAGGAGAAATACAGGTCAGTCAGATGGAGAGACACAAGTTATCTATCAGAAAATATTTTGTAAATCCTCACCAGTTCCTGACGAAGCTTGTTATTTTGTTGGATTGCATTATTCTTTTCATCTGTCAGCCTTGAGATAAGAGCTTTTGCCTGCAAAATAAGCTGACTACAATCAAAATAATGTCCCCAAACATTAAAAAAAAAAAAAACTGAAGTTACAAGCTTTTAAAATCATTACAGCCTGGAACCAAAAAAGAAATTGTTTTTCGTCCTGTTAATTCATGATTGATAGGTAATACTCGAGATGCTGATCCTGAAAATATGAACTTAGCCTGTTTGGCTGAGAGAAAGGGGAGGAATGGAAATAATAAAAGGTGCTTGGTGGGGGGAAGATTCGTGAAAAAATAATTTTAAAAAATGGTAGATCTGCCGTACTTCTTTTCATCTACTTCTACTTATTTCTTGATCCCTCTCCTCATTTTTTTTTTGTTTCTCTTTAGACAAAGACCTTTACTTACTACTCTGTTTTTTCTCTATTCTCTACCAACTTATTTTCATAAAAGGTTCTGTTGAAGAAACGCCCCCTTAGAGTTTGAAGCAGAAACAATCTGCAAAAGTTATTTGAAATGACTCCGAAATCACACCAAGGACCTCACTACGCAAGAAAGATACTTCCCCAACCAAGCCACCGTTTTATACAAATGATATGCTCTAATACTTATATGATCATATGTATTTAATTAGATGCCATGTTTTGCAAATATATGAGCAATTTAGAGAATTCTACAACAAAACTGGTGGATGCCTTCCAAAGGAGGAGGGAGTGTGAAAGAAACATGATAAATGGGCATAGAAAAGGTGAATAAAAATAAGTGAGAAATGAACAGGAAATTAGAAGTATTTTTCTAAAGAGAAGTAGAAAAAAGGTAGGAAATATAGTGAAAATGAATATTGGATCCCACCTTTATTTCAAGTATCTCCACTCTATATCTAACCCCACAAAACAACAAATTATTTCCATCATTCCTATTTTCATCCTCTCCCTTCTATCTGTTAGCAGCCAACCAGGGGATTAAAAATGGTAGAGCAAGAAGTCCCCACCTTTAAAACCATTATCTTTAATTATTATACTCTTGCTTAAACTACTAATTTTACTTGATCATAGTTAAAGAGCCCACATCAATTAAAGATAAGATCAAATTATAATATGTAAGAGGATACAAACATCACCTTATAAGCTAGCTTTAAGGTTGAATTAAACTTAAATTTCACTCTCCTATGATGATACCAAAGCCACTCAAAATCTATCCTAACAAGGCATTGGACCTTGTATTACCCACTATCGAGTACCCCTCTAGTCCCTTGCCTGGGATGTATAGTTCTCAGTGTGAGAGGATATGTCAAAGAGCCTACATCAACTAAAACCAAAGTCAAATTAATATATATATATATGAGTGCAATCTTTAACTTGAAAGTCGATTTTGTGAAGTTGAGTTAAACTTAAACTCACTACTTTAAGATGGTATAAAAGTCATTTAGAATCTATCCTAGCAAGGTGTTGGGTCTCATGTCACCTACTATTGAGTCCCCCTAATCCCAAGGGTCCACATCTTACAAACTAGTTTTGTAAGGTTAAATTAGGCATAAAATCCATTTTCTAATAAGCACTCAGTTAAGAAATTTCCTTCCAATCAATATTACTCCCAAGAATTGCGACTCTATCTAAAGTATTCAATTGTAAATTTGAACACCAGTTTGGCACACAGTGAATGACAGTTCAAATATCCAAAGTTGCTAAACGATGCAAACTAAGCAAGTGACATGTTCAGAAGTTCAGTTTCCATTCGCAGTATACTGATTGCATAAAAATGCAAATTGAAAAAGTGACGCCTGTTCAAACAAGAAAGTTCAGTTCTAATTTGTATTTTTTCCTGGTAAGTATCAATACTGAATCACGACCTACTAGCGTCGGTTAATTAACACGGCCACTGTCCTCAGACCAAAACGCGTGTTCAGTAACAGCGTATAAACTCCAAAATTTTATCACTTAGATTTACCTCAACAGACTTTTCTGGACCATCATGTCGTTCAGCAAATGCTCTTGTTACCTAACAAGCCCAAAGAGAAAAACGTCCCAGTTAATATCTTAAATCTTCTGTTGAGAAAAAAAAAAGATTCACCTAAACCACAAGTTAAGAACTCACTGCAGCGGAGTCAGCGCCACTGATATTTCCATTGTCGGAAACAGAACCTCTAGGTGATGATCCTTCCTCGGAACCTTCCGGGACTGGAGACGGAGGTTGAGGCGGAGAGACATACAACACTCTCAATTTGCACTCCTCAACCACATGCCCCGCTTCCTTGTTGAACTACAAAAATCCCAATGGCAGGGGTCTCAGTCATTTCACCCAATAAACAGTTAAAAAAAGAATCAAGAAAATTGCAACGGGTAGCAATAGCATGACGTCTTATTATACCATTTCTGCAGTGATATCCTTTGCGGCGATTCCATCCTCTACTCTTACGCTTTGAAGAAGAAATTTATCCTTGCATTGCATGTCAGCCGGAGCTTCCTTTTGCGCTTGCATGGTAACTGTAAAATAAACAAAAATGTGACAAAAACATCGATTAACAGTCATAAATTAGAAAATGAAATTAGATATGGAGAGTAGTATTGTATTCCCGATAGGTACCGATAACATCGCATGTAGATCGTGGCAAGACAATTCCAGTGTTTGGACGAACACAGTATTTCTTTGGATTGGTCGTTTTCACCTATCAGAATAACAAAATTAAACATGCAAATCGAGCAAGATGCTGGGAAGAAAAGGTTTCTCAAAATCATAATGACGATAAGAAAGTTGTTCCTAAAAATTGAAGAGAAAGAGAGAAAGAGAGGGAGAGAGTTGAAATGAAAGGTTGGTTACCTTGAAAGCTACATAGCTATCGGTCTTATTTGACAATTGAAGAGAACACGAGATCTGCTTCTTGAGCTCAACTGAAAAAAGGGAATGAAAATGAAACCCTAGAAGAATAGAAAAAAGGGAAAGAGAAAGAAAGAAAGAGAGAGAAAAAGAACGCACATATGAACTTCAGTTCAAGAGGTTCGATGCTGAGAAGGTCACCGGTGCTCATCTCGGAATGCGATTGAGGAGAGTGAATGGATTGGATGGATCTGGTGCGTAAAGAATGTGGATCGGAGAGATCGAGAAGATGGAAGAAAAGGAAAGGAAAAGAAAGAGAATTGAAACCCAAATGGGAATTCAATTGCAATTACAATTACAATTACAACAGAGAGGAGGGATTCTCATTCAACTTCCTTTTCTTTTCTATTTTCTCTGTGGTGGAGAACGTGGTCATTTTAATGCGCCTCCCTACTAATTAATACTTTAATAATTACTCCTTCTACATTTTAATATAAAAAGACAAACCAATTAATTCAATTCACTTTTTTATTCACAAAACAATTACCGATACCTATGGGTTAATTACCAGTTTCGTTGGTAGCTCATAAATTTTATGTCATAAATTTCTAACTTGATAAAAAAAAGTGTTAAATATAAAATGAAACAATATATATATATATATATATAATTACATAAATTTCCTTATGTAATAAAATGTATGTTGTTTGTAAAAGAATATGTTATCATGTAATTGTAATTTTATATTTTCAAAAATTAATTAAATTTTGTAGTATTTTCATTTTTTTAAAATATATACATATTATTTGAATAAATCATGCATTTAAAATAATTGAACTAATGGATATTAATTTTATTTAGTTACATAGTTTGTGATTAGATGAAATGGGAAGGAAGTTCATGTTTTGTTACTTGTCTTTATTCAGTTTTTAAGTTTCACATAGTTGAAAGTTATTTGAAATTTTTTTAATTAACTTGAATAAAACTAATACTTTGGCATCTTAACAACTTTGAAAGATGTAATATGATGATGAAGTGTTTGCTTATGCATCCAAAAGTGTTCTTATTTATTCTACATGTGATTTTACTTTGAAGTAATTTTATGTTTTAGTTGTAAATTTTATTTTAACCACATTCCCAATTACATACGAAATACCCTTGAGAGAGAGGTAGTTAACTAATAACGTAATGTTTAACCACCTCTCTCGCGACCTACTTGTCCAATTTATTTTTTCTTTCATATTAGTTAATTTTAATCTAAATTATCTACTCATTTCTTATTATTTTTCACTTTTTATTCTAATTTAAATAGTTTCACTCTTTTTTGTTTTTGTCATTTTCAGAGTAAAAAGAATGAAAAAAAAATGAGGGAGAAGAAGATTGTTTAATAAGGAGAAAATGTGGGAAAAAAAAATTAGTGGAACCAAGCAAAAAATTTTCTTCTTAAATGTGTGCTGAAAGTTTTGGAAAGTGTGTTTGCAATGTGATTGATCATGTTGTCTATTTAATACCTCGTTTAGAGTGTTAAAGTTAATAGGTTGACACGCTTTTGACATATTTATTTGTAATGAAAAAGTGAAAAAATAATGTGTCAAATTAGGGTAAAAGTGTCAAAAGTAATTGTTTTCCTAATCAATATGTATTTATTATAATTATTTATATTCTAAATTTTTTTATTTATATTATAATAATAAATAATAAAGTAATTTTAACGAACAAATGTAATAATCGAAATTACTAACAATAAATTGAATTATTAATCATAAATAAATACGTTCCTTTTTCTTTTCTTTTTAATCTTGAAATTCCGCTCGTAATTCATTTCTTACCCCTCTCTCTCCTCTACAGAATATCTTTATTTCTTTTGTCTATACCAAAGAACATTAATATTTTCTAAACATGATTTAAATACAAAACAAAAATACCCTTAATTAACAATACACATGATTTAATTCATAAATAAATTGACAATAGTTTATGGGAAATAATTGATTTTCCCAAAATATAATTTATCTGAGGAAGTTGAGAACTTTAAATACTCAACACTTATTGTTCTTAAAATTGTCTCAAATATCAAACTTCCTAAACAAGTTTCACTCTTAACAGAAAAAAATTATAATGTATCATCAGCGGGGTTTAAAAATAGAAATAATAGAGATCCAGTTCTCCCAATACTACCTGACTATTCTATCTAAATCAAGTTGATCAATCAAGATAAAGTAAAAAAAAAAAAAAAATTTGAATTTAAAATAAATAAAAATAGCAATTATTTAAAGTGAAATATTAATAATGATTATAATAACAAATAGTTCCTTAAAATCAAATAACCTTTATGACAATAATTTTCTGTTTATTTCTTATTATTTTTTTAATTAAAAACATATATTATTTATCTTCATTTTTCATTTTTCCTCTTCAACTAAATTATCTTTATTTTCATGTGATTTTTCTCCAATTCTTTTTATTTTCTCTACCCACCATCAACATCAACGATTTCTATTTTCCCTTCTTGTCTGAATTTCTATTTTCTTTTTTCACTTCCATTACTTATATCAATAACGATAAAGTATAAAGTTTATTTCGTTTTTCTTAATAAAACTTATTTTATACACCTAATTAGTAACTGTATATTAACAAAGTAAATTGAATAAACCGTCTTTCCAATCCTAAAAAAGTTATCATTCTTTTCTTTTCTACAATTTCTTACACTTAATATCATCTCAATAGTGTCTTACCAAGAAATACATTACTGTGTAAAATTATTTTATTTTTCCTTTCTATACGACAAGTATTGGTAGAGTTTTGTACAACAAGCATGTTAGGATATTAACAAAGCAGAGTCCTGTAAACTTTAATATTACAATAATGGGAATTGGGAAAAATTCAATAGACTCACTGCAACGGCATTTCTTTTAACTACTGCTGCAATAGTGCTAACACTACCCACTTTTATACTGCTGGTTGTCCCGAATGCTGTGCTTGTTCTTTCGATGCCTGAAAGAGAAAAAAAGTAAAGGTAAAAATACACGGCCACTTCACATTGCCAGAGGAATTAATTCATCAAAGTTTTTTAATCTCACCACCACAATGGTGTTTTGAAGTGCATCTTCCAGCGTCTTGATTTTCTGCCAACATTACAAGTATCATAAAAAATTCCTATTGCTTTGGTTTAACCTTAACATGGAAATTGAATCATTAACAATATGAAAACTCACATTCTGTATGTCTCCAAGAGTAGCTTCAAGACAATCAATTTTTTGCATTGCTAACCTACAAGTACATGCAGAGTCTGACCCCACGCACGCTGTCTCCTCAAGCAGACTCAAAGTGTTATCGCCATCTTTGGTCTGCATCTCAACCTGCATATGTCATTATCTTAAGCAACAAAGTTCATATCATTGTACAACAATTAACACTACCTCACCTTTTTAGGCATCGAGGAATCTTCTGTAGCCACCTCAACATCCTCGCATTTACCATCGATCTCTTCTCTCAAGTTAACAGCCTGAACATGTATAGCCAATGAGATAAACATGTCCCTCTCAACTATTTCTAGATCACAAATTCACAGCTAAAAAATCAAGAGCAGTAATCTCATTCACAACACTGTCAAACCTGAATCATTTCCAACACTTCTGGATTTTTCCAGGGCCCTCGATCACTCATCAGACAACCTCCGTAATCGGAACATGTGCAGTTACCACCCAGAAAAGTTGGCAAATTACTGCAATCAGACAATCAATTTTATAAATTTATCATGTTTTGTATATAGTCATATTCATGCAGAAGTCACATTACCTCGGTTCGATAGCCTCAAGCAGCACACTGAGATAATTAGAGCCCAACACCTGTAGCAGCAAGCTTTCATGTTCAACATGGATAGAGGCCAGAAAACAATAATATGTGCAAATTCATGGCATCTGATCATGAAATAATATATATAGTTTCAATTATTAATCATACCTGAATTTTTGCTACTGTGCGTTCATCTAGAAATGTCTTCACTGCTTTCCACAGCATCCTAAACCCAGATCCGGCATTAATAATAAATAGCTTATTTAGAGTCTGCAAGAATAAATTGCTTATTAATAATACTAGTTAACTACGCACTGATCTTATAAAACACAACATTTAAGCATATCTTCTCCATCTCGATTGATTAACAAATCTTAACAATCAGTTTTTCAGTACAAATTTCAGACATGTCTTCATATTAAGTGCAATCAATATGTTTAAGTATTCAACCTTGCAACAAAAAGGAATATCAATATCTCAACGTAATTAGCCATAGAAATGCAAGTAGCTGAGGTTTACAACTCTATTTTTTGTTTCCTCTCTCTCTCTCTCTGTGTTTCATTCCCCAACTTCATATAAAGTCGTTAGTGATAAATTGCACCATGAGTGTATCAGAAATTATACTGTGTATAGATTATAATTGTTTTGTGTTATGTTGAATCACTGTCAACATCTTGAAAGCAAGTCTTATGATCAGATATAGTGACTCCAGTGTCACACATTTATCAGAAGCATATCCAAATCTTAGCATGTGAGCTATAATCAAAAAAAAATACCTCAGGATAGTAACAGCTATCGATCTTCTGAATTTCCGTAAAGAGGTACCTTGCGGGCTTTGAGAAATTAGACATTCCCTGGAATGTAAGAATACAGCCAAATAACTGTATCAGTATTTAGATACCTTATAATATAGATATGTATATATGTACCACTACAAAGTGAAGTGAACCCAAATAGATCATAACAAGGTCACATTTTGGATAGTTTTTGAAAAGGCTATTTTCTTCACTGAAAACTTAGCAACTCCTTTCTCCCATGGCTACCTAGTTGAGTTAAAAAGGAAAAAAATGTTCAGAAAAATGTGCTTACTACTCCGTTGACATCCAAGATACTTGTAGTGGATGCTATGTGCCTTTTAGCCGCTAGAGAACATGCAGGGTATCTTAGTTTGAGAGTTTTCTCTTGCTCTGACACATGATGTTTGATAAACCTTTCAAATGTGGTAACTTGCCCCAGTTTGTTAAGGTCTACCATCCCTATTCTCTCAATATACAAGGGTCTTCCGAATCTATCAACTCCGTGGTATCCATGAGGATAACAGTTCTTCACTTCATTGTACTCCGTGAAATTGAATTCCTGATTATTAGGCCAATATGTGAAACTCCCATATAATATTAATTCAGCAATTTCATTATATTCAAGTTTAAAGTTGTTCGTTCACCTTCGGAAGCTGGTCTACTCGAAATTCCTTGCGCCAATTCAGATAATTTTGGAACATTCCTTTGGATTTTGACATGTCGAAATCCCTCATGCGCAGAAACCTTGCATCATTGAAAAGTTGTGAAGTTAGAAAGCTAACTCTGCAATTAAGAGATACATGTTTATGTGTATATATATATATACCTCAGAAGAGTGTGATAATCATCGTGCTTAGGTGGCAGGAGAGATTCTTGTAAAAGCATTTCGCGAAAAGACTCGACAATTTGTTTATCCTTAGGATCACGAGCTCCTTCTAGAATCATTACAAGGCTTTTACTCCTCCTAAATTTCATGAACGGGAATGACAATGACAAGAGTGACTTTATAGGTGACGAATTAGACTTTTTCCCTGACGCTGATGAATGCAGATCCCAATGCGTTTCAATCGGGGGGTGAATACTTTTTTTTTTCTTACCACTACCAGTTCCACTGTCAAACTTCAGTCCCTGAAAACCAGAACGCAATTCATCTTCTCCTTCTTCACCTCTTGCTATAGTCACGTCCCTGTCTTCGGACAAAGCCTTCGGACTTCTCATTTGTAAACAGCACAATGCTACTGAAAAAGTGCATTCATATATACAAAATATGTTCAATATATCTGATAACCTGCAATTGCATGCCTTCAAATTAAACTGTCTGCATGCCAGAAATAAATTGAATTTCTCACTGCAATTCTTTTACAACAAAATCGGAATTAAAGAATCAAAATCCATGCTTAAAACCCTATACCTCTCACGATTGAAAACCGTAATCGATGACCATTTTTTTTAACCGTAAAAACTTTACCATTACTTGAGGGTGGCCTACGATGCTCAAAATGAATCATTATTTTATACGAACCGTGTGCTAGGATGCACGACCAAAAAAGTTCATTGAACAAGGGTTGAATTCTACATGAGAATTGGAATCAGATATAGGGAAAAAATGTAACTAACAGAAGGAAGGAATTGTAAAACAGTAGAAAGAGGTTGATGTAATATAACTACATTAAGAGAAAAGCAAAAGAGAAGAATACTCACGAGAAGGAATTGAGGTGGGATGAAGAATGAATAGGAAGAGGAAAGGGTGTTTTTCTGAGAAGAAAAGAGTGATAATTGACGTAGGAAGAAGAAACACACGCTGGGAAGAATGGTATTGGAATTGTGTGTGTTCAAAGGAACCGCGAAAACAAACCACCCAAGTTCGGTATCTCATTGTTTGAACTACATCGGAGTACACCTTAACCTTTACGTGTGACTACTAATAATATTTCCATCAGAAATTAATTAGATAAAGAATATTTTTACTAATTCCACAGTGACGAAAATATTTATAAATTAATATTTGATAAATTTATTACCTTTTTGAGTTCTTTTATATGACTGCTTTCGAAAGCAATGCATTGCTGCCTGTGATTTTTTTCATCAACGTTTTTTTTTTTTTT
>Ga0099823_1006544_pt1 | contig 11762 bp, 10 predicted proteins | sample CowpearedBW_FD_76831 | JGI IMG/M metagenome (GOLD analysis project Ga0099823, IMG submission 76831) | Root nodule microbial communities of legume samples collected from California, USA - Cow pea red BW | ecosystem: Host-associated > Plants > Roots > Nodule | place: USA: California | collected... | reverse complement strand
TTAAAGAATTTATATTATGTTGAACGTCATTTTATATTTATTTTTATAATTATTTGGACTTGTATGAACTTTATTTGAACTTTATTTAAAATTTATGACAATGATGTATTTTATTTGAATTTATGATTAAATATTTATTTTTTAAAATATTTTTGTAAATACCCGCGGGTACCCGTGGATACCCGCGGATATGAAAAAAATAGGCGGGTACCCGCATAATGGATACCCGACAGATATGGGTATGGGTACGGGGCTGATATTTATCCAGTGGGTAGGGTACGGGGGAGCTACTACCCGTACCCTACCCGCCTCGTTGACATCCCTATTGATAGTGGATGTTCAAGACACATGACCAGAGATAAATCAAAATTTCAAAGTCTAATCAAGAAAAAGTTAAGGTCATGTTACATATGGTGACAACAACAAAGGCAAGATACTTGGATCAAGAAAAATACAAATTGGTGATGTCTTCAAGATCCAAGATGTATTACTTGTAGAGGGATTAAAGCATAGTCTATTGAGCATAAGTCAACTATGTGACAAAGGACTGAAAGTAACATTTGAATCAAAAGCTAGCAACATTGTCAAAGAACAATCAAATGACAAAGTGTTAAAAGGTATACGACTAAATAATATCTACATTATTAATCTTGACATTGCATCTTCTAGAACTATCTCCTATCTTGTTTCTAAGGCTAAAGATCCTAGGTTATGGCATAGAAGAGCTGCACACATTCACATGCATCATTTGAGTAAACTTATTTAAAAAGAATTAGTGTTTGGTCTCCCAAAATTAAATTTTAAAAAAGATAAAATTTGTGTTGCATGCCAAAAAGGAAAGCAAATTAAAACCTCTTTCAAAAGTAAGAAAATAATTTATACCACAAAACCTCTAGAGGTTTTACATATGGACTTATTTGGACCCTCTAGAACAAAATTTTAGGTGGTAATTATTATGCATTAGTTATTGTAGATGGCTATTCTGGGTTTACTTGGACTTTCTTTTTGCCAACTAAAAGTAATGCCTTCAACTCTTTTAAGAAATTTGCTAAGGCTATCCAAAATGAAAATAATTTTGAAAATAATTTTTTTACGAACTGATCCTGGTGGTGAATTTCAAAATGAGCAATTTGAAAATTTTTGTGAAGAATTAGATATTACACATAACTTTTCTTCTCCAAGAATACCACAACAAAATGGAGTTGTTGAGAGGAAAAATAGGTCACTAGAAGAACTAACTAGAACTATGTTCAATGAAAAGAATCTTCCAAAATTATTTTGGGTCGATGCAGTTTCAACTGCTTGTTATGTGTTAGATAGGATTTTAATTAGACCCAATTTGAAACTCACTCCCTATGAAATTTTCAAAGGTAGAAAACCAAATATTTCTCATTTTAAAGTTTTTGGTTGCAGATGTTATGTTTTAAACAATGGAAAGGATAACCTTGGTAAATTTGATTTAAAAGTAGATGATGCGATATTTTTAGGCTATTTTAAGTAGTAAATCATATAGAGTATTTAATAGGAGAATATTGCTTGTAGAAGAATCTATTCATGTAAAGTTTGATGAGTTTTTAGACCTTGAGGAAAACCCTCTTGAGTCGAGACAAAAATCCATAGATATAGAAGAAGAACAGGTTGTAATAGAAAAAGATCAACCACATGAAGAAAGTGTGGAGGACCTAAGAAGAAGTCTTCAAGATTTGACCATCAATGAACAATAAGTTTTTAAAGATCCACCTAGAGAATGGTGAACACCGAGAGGACTCTCACTAGATAATGTTATTGGAAATGTAGATCAAAAAGTCACAACAAGAAGCAAAATGAATAACTTTTGTATGAATGTAGCCTTTGTTTCACAAGTAGAACCAAAGAGCATTGATGAAGCCTTATAGGATGAATACTAGGCTCAAGCAATGCAAGAAGAACTGAATCAGTTTAAATGAAATGAAGTATGGGATCTAGTACCAAGAAATAATTCAATGCAAGTAATTGGAGCAAAATGGGTGTACAGAAATAAGCTAGATGAACATGGAAACATAACAAAGAATAAGGCATGATTGATAGTAAAAGGATATAGTCAAGAAAAAGGAATTGACTATGATAAAACATATGCCCCAGTTGCAAGATCGAAAGTCATAAGGTTTCCATTAGCTTACACATCTATTATGAAATTCAAACTATATCAAATGGATGTAAAGAGTGCTTTTTTAAATGAATACATCAAAGAAGAGGTCTATGTGTGTCAACCTCCTGGTTTTGAGGACTATAAATATCCAAATCATGTCTAAAAACTAAAGAAAGCATTGTATGAACTGAAACAAGTACCCAGATCATGGTATGAAAAACTAAGCAATTTCCTAGTATGTTGTGAGTACAAACGAGGTAAAGTAGATCCAACTTTATTAAGTAGATCCATATCTTGTCCCTTAGTCACTTGTTAGAGCATCCCATGAGGTCCCTCTAGTGCCCCTTTCTCTAGAGTTGGCCTAACCTCTCTTAGAGCACCACAAACCACCTTCATCCAACCATTAAACACCATAAAACTGAGAGCTCCATCACACATTCCACAAACTTTAGCCTATCCTATCATCAGCATAACACCATCTCTAGCTTTGGCCTAACCTAGCTTGAGAAGGAGGCTATCAAACATCAAACCTCAATCCATTTTCTAGCCATATCAAAGTCGCAGAACATTTTGAATCTTTCAACACCTCAGCTTTAAACCAAGCCATGAATGTACTATTATGCTGCATCAACAACCATTTCTCTTATTGTTTCAGTTTAGTGTCCTTCACAATGGCTTTATGTGCAAATAAGTAAAGGATCACCTCATTTGTCTTGTTTAGCATGTAGAAATGTGCTTTCAACACTTCTTCGCAAGATTCAATTACCACATTTACACCTCGGATGCACTTACTTATAGAACATATGTTCAACCATGATCTAGGTGAAACTCTTATCAGATTTGCTTTTGTCATGTACACTAAACAAAACTCAATACTTTCTTCGGTAATATACCTTTCAATCATTGAAGCTTATACCCTTTGCCACTGAGACAAATATTTTAAAAAAGAGTGTCATTTTTTAAATTAATGGGAACCTATAAGCAGCGGTTCCTAGACAAACAAAGCTTATTCATGTATAGGCTTCACTTTTCTAGAGAACTGAACCCTATACGTTCCCAATAATTTCAAAAATGTCACCACGTTTTCATAGACTTTGCTTTATCGAAACCTGAGGCATATAAGACGAAGTCAAAACGGCTTTTTGCACTCGCGCATACTAAAAACTATTATCATTAGTCAATCCTCTCACATAAAAAGGCCTTTAATTTTTAGAAGTTTTTGCTTTGATGATTTAGTATTAAATTTCTTTGACCTACTCATATCAGGTTTTCTTATAGTTTGAATCTGCTCATCATCCTCTTCGATATTAGAATTTTTCCTCTCATCAAGCATATTAACCCATTTAGATGTTATTTTTAATTCCTCTATAAAAACAAGCCTCCTTAGATGTTTACAGATTAGGAACTGCCATTAAACTACCATGATTTGAATCTAATTATTGTAAATCCTGCAAATTATTCATAATGGGAATGGCATCCTCCACAGAAGGCATACTAGCCAAGGAATCAAATTTCACTAATGCACCACCATATAGATTCTTAAAAAGAGAAAATTCATTCACAACCCAAATATTATCAGGATTAACCTCCACTTGCGAAGGTTGTGACTGAACAACAGGTTGTGCCACAATAATTTGCGCCATAAGCTCCACCACAAGCTTCATCGCTCTACCACAAGCTCTACCACAATCTCACAGGATCCATCATTGGCTCTACCACTTGAGCTAAAGAGCATATAGTCTTAGCCTTTGCACTAACCATCTTAGGACGATAATGTTGTTGTATTTTTCCGCAAACTGTCTTCTCCTTATCAGAAATAACATTCACATAATGTTGTAACTTTTTAAAATTAGATAGATCATGACCTATCATTTTACATTTAAACAAAATAGAGGCAATTTCTTATATTCCACATTAGCAATAAACGCAAATTCTAACATTTCCACCAAAATTTCATTAGGCAAATCAAATAATAAATCAACATCAAGCAACCTTTATTATTCTTTTAACAATCCTTTATTATCATTTTTTTTACAAGTTTTTCATTATAATTATTTATTACTTTAGGTTGACAATTTGATCTTTTTAATTATTAGAATGTTGTTTAATAATGTTTGAATAGTTTAGATGTTTAATTTATTTGTTTGTCAAGTTATGTAGATTTCAACTACTATCTTCATAATAATGTTTGATAAAATAGGTTAACGCTTTGATTGTAGTGCTACAAAATAAAGAAGCAAACTAAAAAACAATATATTTAAGTCAACCCACCAACATTTGGTGGGTCTAGTCAGATTATAAAGTTTTTAGCTCACAAAAAATAGTCAGGTTGAATTGACTCATTTTTAACTCAACCTATAATGATTCAACTTGTATGAGATGAGTATATATTCACTTATATGTGTATGTAAATTAATTAGTTATAACCAAGACAAATAGTTCAAGTGGACGATTAGAACAAGATTACTACAATTTATTTGCCCTAATGTTAATAAACTTTTTAATAGGTACATTGATAGGCAATAAACTTTATTTAAATGTGATTACTATATCATGTGTACAATTTGCGAATCATCATTTTATATAGATATTACTAATTCCTAAACAAAGGTAATATATTTCAATATTTAATTAAATTTAAATTTATTTTCATAATAATTAAATACTAATACGTTAAATACTTTAATCAGATTTCATTATTTAATTACGATGTGTTATAAAAACACAATAATGAGAGACTTATCTTCTCCGATACAAATAGTAATTAAATTTACCCGTGTTTACCATATTAGATTATTAGAGTAAATTAACTAATTTTATTCAAACTTTAGCTTGAAATATTTTATAGGATTATATATATATATATATATATATTTTGACCTCTTAACTCTAGATGAAAATATAAATTAGTTTCTCTTTGTAATTTTGATCCAATTTAGTCCACCAACTTTAAAAATACGTAGATTTAGTTCTTTTAACCGATTTTGTTAAGTTCATTCGACATGATATAGCAGTTTAGTTATTTATTCCATTTGATACATTTTCACTTCAATATTAGTTATAAAAGTTTATAACTAATATTGAAGTGAAAATATGTCAAATGGTGTAAACAACTCACATGTTGTCCCAACCATACCACCATCCAAGACAAATGTGCATAGTATACGATACGCAACCTGCCCAAGCCGCATACTCTAAGCTATAAAGCACGCAAGCAGCACACGGCCAGTGTACGACCACCCTGGACCGCACACTATAGAGTTTAGGGTTTAGGGTTTAGGGTGGATCCAAAAGCAACCAAAGAGGTATTTGGGCCTCCAATGCCCATCCTAGGTAGGACCCACATGTAAAAAGGTATATATAGCACAATATTCTATGCATTGATTATGCATTAAATATTTCCTGAAATCCTGACATCATTCGTGCTAATCTATGATACACAGATACGATACGTGTATTAGATACGACACGTATCCGATACGTCGATACATTTATTTTCAAAATAATAGGATACGATACGTGATAGATACGTTATGTATGAACATTGAAAAGTGTACAATAATTCTTACAAACATAATAAATATATGGTTGTTAATGAGTGAATCCAAATTTCCTAATTATAGACCAATTATTTTGGTAGCCAAAATCTAGTAGTTAATGTTAGTGACCAATTTAAAAACCAATTCATAATTGAAACTATTTTAATTATTAATTTAGAGACTAATTATAATTTTTTGGAACTACTTTAGTTGTCAATTTTGTCACTATATAGTGACTAATTATTTTTTGCCACTAAAATAAGTCATTATTTAAAGATTTTATTATAGTGTACTACAAATTTATAACTTAGATACTTCATTGATAAGTATTGTTGAAGTATCCTAAAGTATCAGACACGATACGTGTCCGACACGGATACGTGACCCAAGTTGAAGTATCGGTGCATCATAGGTGCTAACTTAGGCATCAGAATGTCTTTTGCAGGTCCCCTTGTGCCGTCCTCGAAGCCCACCCGAGCAAGAGAAGATTCACCTGCAACCGGATACTAGAGCCCTCTAATAGATTTGCGGAATACAAAAGAACACATGTTATATCATGAAACACGTTTGAAACGTCAAATAAATTTAATAAAATTTTATTTAAAAGACTAAATTTATATATTTTTAAGGTTAAAAGAATAAATTGAGTTAAAGTTTCAAAAAAGAACTAATTCCAAATTTTATTAAAAACAATATATATTTAACATGTTGGGAATCCAAATGTGAGTCTAAGGTCCACATTGAATAAAAATGGGAAATCCAAATGTGAGTCTAAGGTCCACATTGAATAAAAATAGAAAAGTTGAATATTATATAAGGATAAAGATTTATAAACTCATTACTTTAATATTTTTGGTTAAAAATAGTGTCAATCCCAATTTAATTCATATCTTATTGATTTTATATTTCACTAATGATCTTTTGACGAAAGATCCAACCTAACCCATAATATTTTATATCGTACATCACTTGATTTATTGTGTTTAGTTTTTCTGGTTTAAAGGTTCTGGTTTGATGAGAAAAATAAAAATATTTAATAAAAAAAAAGTGTCTTATGATTGAAATAAAAGTTGGTTTTTCTACTCTGAATATGACAAAATCGCGTGAACTGTGGTCATTCATTATGCTCCTAATATGTCCATTTGTCCGAATTAGGTGCATCCATCTCTTAGATTGTATTGATACAAAATGACAAAAAGAAAGAAACCTATTTTGCGTCACTTGTAAATCTAACATAAAATATCTTGCTTTTTTTTTTTCTTGTACCATTTTCATATTTATTTGAACCATTTATATTATATAGGTTTTTCTATTTTGTTAAACTACGTGTATTTAGATACCCCATATTTATATTTTAAATATTTAAATAAAATCATATGCTATTTTATCTTGAATCAACACAAGAGTGCCAGATTATATAACTGGTTGGTTTTAATGACATCTAATATACCCCTTTTTACATACTATATACAACTCGAATGAAAACTCTGTAGTATGGACTTAATTTGAAAAATCTATGTTGCTTAAATTTGAAATAAGTTTTTAAACTAAGTGATGTTTAGAATGATTAATTTTCAAAAGAAATATATAAAACATTTGTAAATGAAGAAGTTACAAAAATTATTTATCTTCAATTTTCATGAGAAAGTTAGTTTTGAAAGATTTTTAAAATAAATTTGATTTCCTTCTCATTTTTTATTTTTTATTTTTATTTAAATAAATTATTTGATGTGACAACATAATTATTAAATTTTAGAATATAAATTTAATTAAGATATCATAATTTATAGTGATGTTTATTGTAAACTTTATAAAATAAATAAATATATCGAAATAAAAACTCTTCTATTTTAAAATGAACTTTTTAATCAAGCACTTTTTTGTTGTAGATCTTCGTATACCATGTGTGAAATTTTAATTGTGTCTAACCTAAAAATATACGACATCTGTCAGAAAACAACCACTCCCACCAAATGGTTTAGTTACTAATCATGTATAACAAAACCTGTGATTCTAATAATGATGTTTTCTTGCCACGCATCTAGAATTTTTTTTCCTTATAATATTTCATTATATTCCTGACTATTTTTTTTGTCATAAATCTTGCAATAGAGTACAATCCATTACGGTTAGTGGGTTAGTGAATTGGTTCATTCATGATTTTTGTTTTTTTTATAATTTATATTGCATGAAAGTGAATTAACTCGATTTATTTTTTATAATAGTGAAATCAAAGTGTTCATTTAATTCTTGAAATATTATTATAAAGATAGTAGTTAAAAATTAAAGTATCAATGTATATAACTTGACAAATAATTAAAAATTATTCAAATATTATTGAGCAACTTGTTGGTATTCAAAAATATCAAATTATGTACCTATATAATTAGAAGTAGTAAATAATCATAATTAAAAAATTTAAAAATTGTAAAAAAAATTAATAGTGTGTTTGGTGGGTTGCGGGTCAACCTACTTTCAACCTAACTCAAACTCGTTTAACTCGTGGGTTAAAGTTGGGTTCAGTTCAACCCACTTTCAAAAAAAATGAAATTTTCTCAACCCAACCCAGCTCGAACTTGTGGTGAGTTGGGTTGGCTCATGAATTGAAACTCATTTTGACATCTCTAATTGTGATCTTAATCATGCATATGTTTGACACATTTTTTATATTTATAATTTATTATGCTATTTGTTTTCATCGGGATCCGGTGCATGGACCTTCCACAAGTGGCAATATTTGAGTGGATTGGAGAATCTGATATATGCTCCTTAGGGTTGGAACACAAGGGAAGATCTACTTGAGAGTTTGAATCTTTTGAGTAGAAGAGAGTAAGTATACTACAAGAAAACTTCTAAATAATGACCAATCTTAGTGACCAATAATTATTAGTAACTATAGTGACCAATTTAAATACCAATTTACAAAACTAAAAGTTATTGGTTACTAAAATAGTCACTATTATGATTAAAAAATTATAACTTGTCACTGGTCTTTAAAATTAGCTACCCTTTAAAATAAGCTACCATGGTTTTAGCTACCAAAGGAAATTGGTCGCTAAAAATTAGCTACCTAGGTTTTGGCTACCAAAATGAATTAGTTTCTAAATTAGTCTCTAATTAGTTAGTGACCAATAATAATTTTTTAGTAACTATTTTAGTAACCAATAATTTTTAATTTTGGTAAATTGATATATAAATTAGTCACTATAGTGACTAACTATTTTTTATTTCTAAAATTGGTTTCTAATTGAGGATTTTCTTGTAGTGGTATGAGAGAATGTATTTTCTTGTGAAATATTGTGTATATTTATACGGTTTCTGAACCCTTTGATGTTTGTTGTAAACACTAATAATTTAAAGAAAATATCAAATAATATCAACAAATATAACAACTTATCGCTATATAATAATTAGTAGAATAATAACAATAATGAGATATCTTACTTAATATACCAAATATTCAGTAAATATATGGTATTGAGGAATATAATGACGTAATAAAACTATCTAGATTTAGTCACATATACTTTTAACACTACAAGAAAATCCTTAATTAAAACCAATTTTAGAAAACAAAAATAGTTGGTCATTATAGTGACTAATTTAGATAATAATTTAAAAAATAAAAAATTATTGGTTACTAAAATAGTCACTGTTATAAATAAAAAATGATAATTGATTACTAAATTGATTACTAATTAATTAGAGACCAATTTAGAAACTAAGTTATTTTGTTAGCCAAGATTTATGTAGCTAATTTTTAGTGATCAATTTCCTTTGGCAGCAAAAAACATGGTAGCTAATTTCAAAGACCAATTTAGTGACCAATTATAATTTTTTATTCATAATAGTGACTATTTTAGTAATTAATAATTTTTAGTTTTGTAAATTGATATCTAAATTTATTACTATAGTTACTAATAACTATTGTTAACAAAAATGTGTCATTGTTTAGAAGTTTTCTTGTAGTATAATATATGAATATTTGCACCAACAAAAATATGTCAAAATATCTTTCAACCACTTTAGGTCAGTAAAATTGAATGAATCTTGTTGGACCGCATTACTTAACTTATGTTTTGGACCGAATATGTACAATATCTAAGTTAGATTAATATTTTAAAACATACTAATTTATGAAAAATACTATAAGAAAATATGGACTAGCATAAAATATCGATGAATGTGAATCTAAGTAGTAAAAGCAGTTAGTATAGGATTATTATAATTATCTCGATAGGGGATGTACTGAATAATTATTTATTATTTTGATTATGTTACTTACATAACTAATTGATTTGTCATTGCGTATAGGTCTCATTGGTAGTTAATGTCATTATGCCTAAGGATATGTGGTTTTGTTCATCTCACTACAAGTCCACCAATAAAATCAAAAACTTATCACAAAGGTAACTAGAACTTTTTTCCATTATTAATGAAATGTATATATATATTCACTTACATAAATGTCTATGTAAATTAATTAAATTTACGGTTGGAACGAATATTTTAAGTACATAATGCAAAACAAAATTATTGTAATTTATCTATCCTAATGTTAATGAACTTTTTAATATGTCTACCGATAGGCAAGAAGATTAATTTGAATATGATTATTATATCAACTATTGGATGAGACTCATCATTTGGGTAAATATTACTAATCTTAAGAAGATAATATATTTCAACATTTACTTAAATTTAGATTTACCTTTACAATAATTAAATAATAACCACTAGTCAATTATGTTACATAATTTATGTTCAATTATAAGGAATTAGACGTTAAGTGTAGTGGTCTTTTTGTAAATAAGAGCACCTCTTTATGTTTGGCTTTTATGGTCAAACGTAAAAAATCTCATTTACATCGCATCTCTTAGGGATCTGACATAAATGGGTCTTTTGTGTCTGATCACAAGAGGTCTCACATAAATGAGTTTTAAAAAATGTTGTATGCAACTTTTCTTCCTCACACCTTCCTTCCCAAAAATTTATTTATGTGAGTTATCTTTTATCCGATGACAAGCCTGGGTGTTGTGGAGGTTCCATTGGTGACCAAAATAATTTCTTTCTTCATCATTTGTGGATAGTTTCTAGTGGAGAACAATTTTGTCTGATTGCACATGTGTTATGCATTGAGGTTAGTTGGCTAAACCTCTACAATGTTCAAATTGGCATTGTGATTACTTTTAGGAAACTCAATAATGTCTTCCTCTTTTGTAAATGAGTTTTTTCGTGGTGGTTGATCTGAATGCATTGGAGTTTTTGCTGGTTAAGCAAATTATTGAAGTATGTGTTATATATTTTGTGCTTGTTTTTGAGATCTTAATCACGAAAATGAATAAGTATTTTTATTGTAATTCTCTCTCATTTTACATATATGTAGAACGAAGTCATTGTAATTGATATTATTTTTTGTACTTCAAGTTTTGTTTCTAAATCAAAATCAATTATTTTTTTAAAACACTACAAGTTTATATCAAGTAAACCTAACATAAATTTATCCAAAATTTTTATCCGATATAAATTTACATCGAAATCAAATTATTAATAAAAATACAAAACTAAAAATATGAAACATAAAAATATAGTAGAAAATATAAACTCAACATTTTAGATAGAATCAAATCTCATTGTCCTAGGAAAATATGTTATAAATAACACAATAATAGGTAATTTATCTTCTCCAATATAAATAATAATTAAATTTAACATCAATTACCATATTAGATTATTTAAATTACATTAAATAATTTCATTCAAACTTTAGATAGAAATATTTTATATCATAAATTGGGTTGATCTGTTGTATTAGTTAGTTTTTCTAGTTTAAAGGTTTTGGTTGATGCCAGAATAAAAACTACTTTTAAAAATTATATGTCGGGAACATTGATATAAAAGTTGGTTTTTCTACACTGAATATGACAAAATCGATTTAGACGCGTCCACATCATACATTGTATTGTTATAAACTGACAAAAAAAAATAATCTATTTTATGTCACTTGTAAATCTAACATAAAATATCTTGCTTTTTCTTTTTTACTTGTACGGTTTTCATACCTGTATATGTCATTAATAATATTATATATTTTT
>Ga0099823_1006538_pt1 | contig 11766 bp, 7 predicted proteins | sample CowpearedBW_FD_76831 | JGI IMG/M metagenome (GOLD analysis project Ga0099823, IMG submission 76831) | Root nodule microbial communities of legume samples collected from California, USA - Cow pea red BW | ecosystem: Host-associated > Plants > Roots > Nodule | place: USA: California | collected... | reverse complement strand
TTTTTTTTTTTTTTTTCCTTCTTCTGGGATTAGAGTGTTGGCATTGGTTTCAATTTGGTCAATCTGTTGTTTATGTCTGAACAATGTCGTAGGAATCTTAAACTCTTGTATATTGTTTGGTACTGCCTAGATTAGGAATAAAGCAAATGGAAAGTCTTTCGTGACTTACCCAAATATGAAGTTGAATGTCCTATTATAAATTAGGAGCTAAAGTTCCTTCATCATAAAAGCTTCATAGATTTCTCTTGGAGATTTCTTCCATTAATTTTAGCAATGGTGTGAAAGTTCTTTGGAGCTTCATGCTTGGATTTGCTATTGACTTTGTGATAGAGTCCAAGGACGAAGATGAGTCTGATCTCTTAAAGTTTGAAGGGAATGTGTGACATAATATTGTACATGATGTTGTGAACTTTTGAGCTTTACAAAAGACGGAGTCTTTTATTGTCTACATCAAAACACTCTTTACACTTTTAAAGTGGGTGTCAAAAAAGGTTAGGGTAATTACTTCATGCACCCTATTATTTTCTTCTTACACCCTATCGCTTCTTCTATCATTTCCAAACACAAAATAATTCTGGAGTTTTTTTTCGGGAAATTGTACCGATACTATTTAAGTATCAATACCAATGATAATTTTAAAAAATTTATGTCAATTTTAAGATATATTTATTATTATTATTATTATTATTATTATTATTATTAAATTAGTTATTTTTATTTGAGTTAAACCAATAGGAGTGTCCGCAAGTCGAATTGGATAGGATTTGCACAAACCCATTATCCAACCACTAAAAATATATCTGGTGGCAGTTTATACCACATTATAAACTAATTACACTAAACTGAATGACTTACTAAATATACTGAATTTTAATTAATTCAATTTATCTTCTCAGAAGTAGTTTAATCTAAAAAGTATGTTAAACTTATGAAGGCGCATTTCGAGTCACAAAAGTGTAGACAACATCACTGAGGGCGACAATCAAAAGAAAATAAAATTCAAGATTCAACAGTGACGTTATGAAAAAAAACAACAATAATTCAGAAACATTTAAAATTTATTGCCTCTATGTATCTCTAATAGAAAGAAAACTCAGGATGTGACTCCTAATGATTGCAAAGAAATTATGCAGTGAGTAATTTTGATGACAAAAGCAAAGTGTTATTATTATAATAGACCCATATTATTTATTGCCACATTCGAGACTTGCCCTCTCATATTGCTCAAACTACAATAAGTAATCAAGCCGCAACTTTCTTGGATGTGACTGAATTCACAATGGTAGCAAACTCAGGACCCTGCAACTCCACAACATCATCTTGTAAGTATAAATAATAACCTCACTTCCTTAACTCATGCTATCATTATTTTCCTCAAACAAACTATGTTTGTACCTTCAATGAAGCACCTCCAACGAGAAATCCATCGATATCCTCTTGCTTTGCCAGCTCAGCACTGTTCCCTCCATTTACAGACCCTGAAAACAGATCAATTTTATATTCAAATCAGTAGTACATCCTCAAGTTGTAAATATACTGAAACTAAACCAACATTTTGCATAGACAAGGTCAGGGACAATCTTAATGTTAACAAGATATGTTCTGCACAATATCACTAAAGGACAAGAAGTTCATTGTGAGAATACATGATTCTGCTATGTTCTTATAGAATGCATCATAAGAAAGAAAGTTCAGATGGAAAACAACGAGGGTGGTTGCAAAGTTACTTAAATTGAATAAACATGCAACCTTATTAAACCATGGTATATGTTAAATTTCCATAACACAGTCAAAAGTTCACAATGCAACTACAGGTACAACAAAGGATTTACCTCCATAAATAATTCGAGTTTTAGATGCAACTTCCTCTGAGACATTCTTTTTCAGCCAATCCCGAAGAGCTACATGTACTTCCTGAGCCTGCTGGGGAGTGGCCACTTTGCCAGTTCCAATGGCCCATACAGGTTCATACGCAATAACAATATTGTCCCAACTAGGAACAGCATCTGCATATAACCGACAATGGATTTTATGCAGAAAATCAGAAACCCCTCTACCCTTTTGTTTTTCCCAAAAACACAAACGATTTTAAATGGATTATACAGGAAACACAGCTTGCACCTACCAGCATAAGCCTTCAATTGCTGAAAGCAAACATCAAAAGTTTTCCCTGCTTCCCTTTCTTCTAACAATTCTCCAATGCATGCAATCACTCCAAGACCCTGGCCCAAAGCATAGGCAGCTTTCTTTCCTATAAACTGCAGTTCACAATGTTCAGTTAATATCTAAAATCTTTATCATCTCTAGCAAAAGTGTTGTAGAATTGATTTCTGAATTGCTTTACCTCATCCTTTTCTCCAATAATATGTCTTCGCTCAGAATGTCCAAGAACAACCCACTTGCATCCGATATCTTTCAGTTGTTCAGCACTACAAAAGTCAGATTTTTAACAACTAATTAACTGAATTAACTTGTTAAATTGTAGCAGATCGAGGACCACCAGAAAACAATAACATATTTGGTTTAAACATTGGAATCACATTGAAAACAGCAAGGACAGTTTGAAAATAAAAGAACTAGTATCTGTAATCATCCAACGAGACAAAAGCTATAATTCAAAAAACAAAATGAAACCCTGGATTAATTAACACTTGACAGGAAAGAGCAAGCTAACCTGATTTCTCCGGTGAAAGCACCACCTTTACCAACCCAAGAGTTCTGGGCAGATATTTCAATCCGGTCTGTAAGTGAGCTTTTCACTTGATCGATGTACAGAAAAGGAGGTGCAACAACGACATCTGTACATCTCAAAATGAAAATGCTTGTGATGACCAAATGCAAGTGATAACTTTTCAAGGTTATTAAGAAAGAGTTTTTGAACTTAAAGAACGTACTCAATACAATTTTTTGAGGGACCAGAAAACAAGGAACCTCTCCAACTGTGGATCATAGGTTGCAAATTTACTTATACTTTCAAACACACCAACACACACAGCACACACCAAACAAATAGTGCATATTGACCTTATTGTGCATGTGCCCTAAACCCCCTATGAGGAGTCATCATGTATAGTTTGGTAAGTTCGATGAATCATGTTGGTGAGTTCCAAAGTACAAGGGAGTTCTCTCTGCAAATGACACATTGTTGGAAGGGGGTTCCATGAATTTTGCTACTATTTGGTACTGGGAATGGACAATAGAGAATTATGTCCATTTCCTTTTGACACAATTAATTTGATCATTTCCAACCAGAAAATATATCATCATTTTATCAGCATTTTGCAACCAAACCCCAAATGTGTCATTTTGCACTAGCATACAGAGAAAAAAATCATGTTCAAACTCAATGAATTATTTTTAGTTTTAGGAGTAGGGAAGAAGCATAACATAATTTTTTGTAGTCTTCTATATCTTTTAGCAAGAAACACATAAATAAAGATTGAACACGTCTCACCAACGTCGGGCTCCAATTTTGCACTGTTCAAGTCGGCGACAAGCTTACTGATGGAATCTTTTGTTCCGTTCTGAAGAAAACAGCAAAAATTAGTGAAAATCAGATAGAGATATATGCAGAGTCTACTGAACTAGTAACTGATTGAACCGTGAGAACCAATGCTTCATTTGTACTTATTAGCGGTTTAGCACATAAAACAAAAGAACAAAAACTACTGAACAATGCAAAAAGGGCCTGTTTCAAATAACCTGGTAGAACTGTAAGAATCATTTCATTATTCTAAAAAAATAAATAGGTCGAAGCGATAATTGATGAAGTATGAAGAAAAGGAAAAGAAAGAGTCCCTTTAGTCCTTTAATGCAGAGTGCATTCCTTACAAGAGAGGTATGGCAGATGGAAACAATAAGTTCAATACTTAAAAGGAAAAGTGATTGCATAGGTTATTTACTCAAAACCAAATCATAGACCAAGATTTATGGTGCATAATTTGCATTCCAATAGTGTGCTGTTATAACACTCATGCTAAAATAAAATATAACATCAATCAACAACTCAAGTACTGAATCACCAAAACTAAACATAGCATTGTAACAAAAAATAGCAAGAAAAACAGTTTGAGGGAAAGATACTTACACACTTCCAGTTGCCCCCAACAAAGAACTGCAACAACGAAGAAAGGCAGAAAAAGATCAATACACCAAATGGCAAATGGATAACCAACCACTAAAGATAAAGCAATATATAACACAAAAAACTTATTTTTCTTTTAGAAAAAGCCCCGTCTACTTAGTGGTTAATAATGCATGGATCCTAAAAGGCTTTGATTGAATTGCGCAAACCCAACCCAACCCAACCCATTGAAGAGAAATGCATTCCCCACCGAAATCACAGAGACAAGTTTTATTTAACGATCAAGGGTAATGATGAGAATAATAAAGTTGAATTATTTAAAAAGAATAAAAGAAGAAGCAAAAGCACCTTGCCAGAGCCGGCCATGGCGACGACGGCGCGTGAGGGTTTGGGAGGAGAGAGGGATAGGCGAAGATTGGGGTCGAAGGCAGAAAAAGATGGAGAATTGAAAGAATCGAGCTTGGGGCAGGGGCGGCGCAGGCCAATGTAGAGTTGCGAAGCCAGTGATGTTGAGGCTGCTGCCATGGGAAAAGAGGATGAAGAACAGCAAAAACAACAACAGTGTTCGGCTGCGGTCGGGGTGAGTGCGAAGCTAGTAGTAAATTTTAAGGTTTGGATTAGATTTTGGTTTTGTAGTTTGGTGTTGGTTGGTGAGAGAGTGTGTTACTTTTTACTGTTTTACTCTTTTAGCCACCTACCTACCAAGTTAACTTAAAGAAGGCCATGGTTTTCTTGGTGTTGAATTGCTGAGTTAAACTATGTGGTCCCTACACACGAACATAGCAGAGTAATCAGGTCCAGGAACAAAACAAGACTCTATTCACGCACCATCCATCACCACCACAAGATAAGAAAAATAGAATCAAATGTTTTTTCTTTTTTCAGAAAACTTTTATTATGTGACCACAAGAACTTAAATATGGAATCTTTTTAATAAAATATGAATATATATTATATTGCTTTTAAAGTAATGTAATGTTTACGGTCACTAACGGCCTTAAAAAACTAGGAAAATAATTATTTAATAACTTGGTTTCTGTACTTTGATAAAGATATGAAAAGAAGAAACAAATAAGGGATTGATATATGAGAAATCATAAGATCACCTTTTGACCACTTTTTTTATTATCTTAAAATTAATTTGTAACTTAAAATAAATTAACTTGTAACCTATGAAAATAGTAAAAAAAGTGGTCAAATATGGGTGTCAACCTACCATTTCTCTTAATATATATAAAACAACTGATCTATATAATTAATGAGTAGTGATACCCAGAAAATTCTTAAAGATTAAATATATATTTTTTCTTGAAAATTAAAATTAGTTTTGTTTTCAAAACCTTAATATAATTTAATTTTTTAAATTATAAATACGTAAATTTAATTTTTTTTAACTAAATTTTATTTAGTTTATTGATTATTATTTTAAAAAATTCTTTAATAATAAAAAGAATAACAGAAAAAAATATAATGTTGACAAAGTTTTTGCAATTTACAAGGTTAAATATCAATGTTCAAAAATTAATAAAAACAAGATGATATACAAGAGTATATCACATTAAATTATATTTAAAACTAATAATTCTCATCTTTTAAATATTTTCTAGTATTTTTGTATTTGATTCTTAGCCCATAAATACTCTGGATAAAGAAAATTGTAGTTAAGTAATATCTTTCCAATAATACTTTTCATTTCTGGTTCTTTAACAGGTAACTTGTTACCATTTTCTTATTTGTAACTTTAGTAATTTAAAATATACTAAATGCGTACATGCAATTATGTGTAATTATCTTGGTATATAGTGAATATTATGTAATCCTTAACACACATGTATCTACAACTTCATATTTTGAATTAAAATTGTGAATTTTATATTTGATTAATAAATATATTTTACTAATATTATGATGAAACGGTATTAAAATGTTACATATTATGTTTTTCATAATTTTTCTACTGATTATCTTTTCTTAACTAATTTTATTAGGATACTAGTTATTATTATAAAAAGATTATATATATGGAATCTCAGTTGAAATTATCGTATAGAATAAGGCATTAAGTTTAAAGTGTCAGTTTAGATATTATCACTTTATCTAATACATAGATGATTCACGGATATAATTTTTTTTAAAATTATCAAAGTGTGACTTGACAATGACATTAGAAAATTCGATTAAAATTTTTACTAATTCTAAATTTTTCTTTTATAGTTTTAGCTATCATCACTTCTAGAAATTTGTGTGGAAAAAAAAAATGCACCTTATCCTAATTTGATAAAGTGAAATTGTTTTGATGTTTGACTTGATATTGTGTTTGCAGTTTTGGTGGTGACACGTATTACAAAAACTCAAGAATCTAAACGAATGACTCAAGTTGACCCGAACTAAGGCCCTGGTTTTGGTTTGGTTTTTTCTGGTAAATTTTTTTATTGGTTTATTTTATTAGTGGGAATTGGTGGAGAGTTGAAATATAATTTTTTTTTCTTTTAATTTTGTTTACTTTGATTCAGATGCTTTAAAACAATTAAAAAAATCTTTATCTTTTTCTTATATCCTTCTAACGTTTTCTTCTTCTTTTTCTCTTTTCTTAACCCAAAGCAAACCAAATAAGAATAATTTCTTCCTTCCTTTAAACTTAATGACTTGTTTTTGTGATCTGCTGGGTGGTTGTCACCTTCTATATTGCCAATTATCCTTTTTATTTGTTCTTTTGATCGTTACAAGACCAGTCACATTTTGCAAATATCTCTTTTTGTTCTTTTTGTATTTTCTCCCACACTTTTAGTAAAGTTTGCTAATTATTATTATTATGAAAGAAACACTTTTGTATCTTTATATTTTAAAAAATAATAATAATTATGGTTAAAACAAACAATGAATGATTTGTGTTGTAGGGTTGGGTCGAAATGCGAATAAAATAAAAAATACTAATGAAATTGTTGAGAATGAACAATATAACAGATATAAACTTGAATACACCAAAAACGTAGACAAAATAACTTATTTATTTACAAATAGTTGTAGACAAATTATTATCTGTCTCTTATGCCACTAGCTTAACTTAATGTAAAAGTGTATTGAGTTCATACCTACCAAAACTCGGTGACAAATATGATTGACAATAAAAATGCTTAGTTCTAAATATAGTATAATAAACTCAAAATATATATTATAAATAATGTTTTAGTATAGACTTTTTATAACATAAAAATTTTAAGTTAATGCATGTATGAAAAAGTTATAATGAAAAAAAATAAAGTAATTGTATTTACATTGACCGGATTCAAACAAGAAAAAAGGAAATGGTTTAAGAATTTTATAGAATGCTCGAATGTTAAAAATAAATATGTATAATATTTAATTCATGTAAAATGAACTAATGACATCATTTAGTTGATGATGTGAGAACACAATAAATAAATATATAAGTGATTATTTTTTAAAAATTTTATTAAAAAGTTAAAATCTATAAAAATGGGCTCTTTTGAGAAATAAAACAACAATTTTCCCGTTTTTTCTTCATGATTTTCTTTTTTTCTCTCCTCTGCTCCTCCTAGATAGGGGTGGCAATGTGTCCGCCAAAAAAATGCGGGACGGATCAAGATATTAAGTATGTTGGCCTGCATAACCTGTAATCTATTTGAATTGGCCCACGACCTGTATACAAAAAAATTGCATTTGTTTATATTGATTACCTTCCTTCTAGATTTGTGCATGAACATTCCAAATTTGTATGAGTGGAAAAGACAAGTATTTGTATCTTTTAATGTGCTAACATTTGAAAAATATATCATGTATATCAAAGTACGAATATGATGAAAATGTTAAATTATCAAATTATCATCCAACTCTTTGAACTCTTTGCTTAATTTTGTGAACTTGTTAAAGTTTTCCAATTTGTTGGAGATTGAAAGTTTCATCATAAGAATTTAAAAAAAAAATGGGGTGGGTCTAAACGAGTCGGGCTGACTCGCATTGTCATCCCTAACTCTTAGAATCCAACCCTTCTTCATCTTTGAAAGATTGAAGCAGTGAAAGTAAGAGTTTTGTAACAAACCGTACAATATACTCTTAGCAATTTATACATGTAGGTAAGTACCATTTGCCCCTTTTATTAGGAGTCAATTTTGTGTTCTAGATGAATCTTCATCTCTTGTTTGTCATGAAATCACAATCTAATTTTATTAGAGTTTTGTTGTATATAGGACAAGTTTAAATAGTGTGGGCGTGCCCAAGAAAGATGTCGGTAGACTCTCCTTTAAGGTAAGAGAAGATAATTTAATTGAAATTTTAAGGTCTTATTGTTGAATTAAAAAGAAAAAAATGGTATGAATGTTGTCTAGATTTAGGAATACTCCTTACGAGAAGGGTGATTTTTATCTAAATTGTGAAATTATAATATGTGATGAGAAACTACTCTTTGGATAGATGAATTATTGTTTGTGTTGTGTTTTTTGTTCTTAATAGAGTGAATATGAAAGTATTGTTATTAATAAATAAAAGTACTGTTATTAAAGTTATTTTATCACGATTTTTCAATTTAAAATAAAAAAAATGAAAAAATATTTTTAAATAAAAAAAACGGTTTGTGTGGATTAAAGAGAGAGAAAAATAGAACAATATTTTTTAGTTGTTTGTTTGTTTAACTTTGTTGTAAAGTCATCTTTTAAATAAAAAAGTTCAAGAACTTATAACAATTCAGTATTTTTAATATAAGATCAGTTCAGTTTATTGAAATTATTCAATTCTTCAAAATAAATTTTTTAGTTCGATTTAATAATTTTATGCAAATTTTCTTTGAAACCAAATTATCAATGATATTAGAAATTGCAAATTCGACAATTTGCATTTCAACAGCGAAATATATAATTTTAAAAATTTTAAATAAACATTTTAATTATGTTTATCTAAAATTGTTTAATTCTTATTTGAATAGAATATTTCAATCAACACTGAATACAAAAGTTATTATTTTAATTTGTAGAGATAAAAAATAATTATAATACATTTTAATACAAAATTTGGTTAATAACTACGGATAACAACAGAATGATTGAGAAAATTTTAACAAACATTAAATAAGAAATAGTTCTATCTTATAGCATCGAATAAACAATTTCAACCATATTAGTTACACAATATTCTATATCAATATTTATTAAATGATCCTAACTGATATTAGTTGAAAGTTGATCTCATTAGAGCCCATGATTACATGTATGTTTTTATAAGTTTATGGTTGCATGCGTTGAGAGGGAGGAACTCTACTGTTGTTTTCGTCTAAGCGAGCCTGTTTCGCGTAGGTGAGAATAGCAGAAGCTCGCCCGGACTTCCACTCGAAATCTCGTTCAGGCGATGAACTTACGTTCTGAGCGACGAATCCTCTTGCTTAGGTGAGAAGGTCTCGTCCAAATGAGAATTCGTGGAAACTTGATAGGCTCTATGCTCGAGTTGTCTCTCATGCGAGAGATCTCAACTTTGAGCGAAGAGCAATCTTGTTCAAGCGAGAAGGTCTCGCCTAAGCGAGAACTCGCGAAGCCTCCCTGTGCTTTCTGTTTGCAGTCTTGCCTAAGCGAGAGAGTCTTTAGCTTGAGCGAAAGACCCCTTTCGCTTGAGCTAGGACTCATGGCTTGAACGAGACTGGTGCATGGACGTGCTCTAACACTGTTCTCTTATATGTTTTAGGTTGTTGGTGGCATGATTAATTGGTTTACCTTTTCAAAGCATGAAGTATGATGTGGAGTATGTTAAAGGGGATGAAATGAGATTGTTATATGTTGTGTTTGACATGAAATAATTATGAATTGGTTGGTTGGTTGGGCATTAGCATGAAAGTTTAATGCTTCAAGATAACATATGGATTTGGTATGAGAAACATGGATATAGTGTGAGATAGATGTAATTCCAGGAAACTCTTAGTGAGATTTCATGGTGGTGTTGTAGTGTATATAATTAGTTAATGATTCAAGTAAGGATTGCATCCCGAAACTCTAAAGAATTAGTTAGTCTCACGTAGAGCAACCTAATTCAAGTAGTTAGAGTAGTAGGAGGCCCTTGTCTTTGACAGGATAATGGCCTTAAATTATTGAAGGCTAACCTTATGCGTGGTAGGGTGAAACCCATTGGTAATGGCTCTACAGAGTAGTAGAGACCATCACAAGTGCAGACATCCAGTGAATCCGATTTTATTACATGTATCCAAATAATTGAGTCATAGAGTCCTACTTATTTGCTATCACATGATTGTATGTCTATTATTTCGCATGTTTATGATATGTTTAATTATCTGTTTGTCATAACATGTTCAAATTTTCTTTTTACTTTAGCGTACCCTTCCTGCTTGTGTGGTTGCGTTCTTGTGTAGTTTTTCTTTTTTGCAATGATCATCCAATCTTTGGTGTGAACAGATATGGGAACCTCTGGTGATTACAGTGATGGTGAGAATGTTGCAGTCTAGTCAAGCATGGGTTGACTTTCGCTCATTGGAGCATCTTTTGTGGGCACTTTTGCCTGATTGGTTTAATTGCTCTGTGAGCAAATGTGCACTAAATTTATTATCTTTTTTATATTTTGTTTGGCATTGCTTTGTGCCTTGACTTCCCTTCTAGTATAATTATGGATGACTATATTTAGTGGATTCTTATATATGATTTATCTCATGCTCTAAAATATGACTATGCGACTTTTATTTAATAGAATTATTTTATTTAAATAGGATGTTACAACTAACATCAGAAAACAATGTTTGTACAAATAATCTAAACAACATCAATTATAATATTTGTGGATTTTAATTACCAAAAAAATATATATTTGACATTAATTTAAAATATTTTTTATGCTAACAAAAAAATTCCAAACTAATATTTTAGCATGAGAAATAACATTGGTCAAGGTTGACAAAAAAAAATTCACACCGTTGATAACAACTAAAAATAGTTATATACTGACTCTAGGTTAACAAATTATTACATTGACATCAATGAAAAAACAAATTCATATTATGATATCTTGAACTTATCAAGTTGGTGATGTTCCAACCCACAATATTGAGTGAAAGAAAGAATATGAAAAAAAAAACACACATGAATTTGGAAGAGAAAGGAAATTAATTATAAATATTTCAAATAGTAAAATTATATTTTTATATATTTTTCAATCTTTCTATATGTAAACAAATAAGTTTTCATAGATTTTTTTTTAAAATTAATTACTTTTTTACCGTAACAAAAAACAATGATCGGAAGGGGGAAGAAATGTTGAAGCAATTCTAAAAGTAGAGGATGGCAAATAAATTCGTCCACGTGGGTATTGTCCGAACCCGTCCCATTTTGACGGGAAATCCCCGCATTGACTGGGTATGGGTATGGGTATGGGGAATCCCCGATTTTTTCAATTGGATATGGAGATGGGGATGAGGATGAATATATCCTCGCCATAATACTCGTCCCCACCATATTTTCATCCTCATTTAAATTATTAAAATATTCACAATTAATTAAGTAACCATATATATATATATATATATATTCTTTCTTATTTTTATTTTTTCTAAATATTTTGTTTGTCATGAAACTCATTCGCATCTCCAATATATTTTTTTATCTTATCATAACCTTTATGTAATTGTGTTAAAATGATGTATGTTAATTAAAAATAATTTATGCCTCACATTTGAA
>Ga0099823_1006536_pt1 | contig 11768 bp, 8 predicted proteins | sample CowpearedBW_FD_76831 | JGI IMG/M metagenome (GOLD analysis project Ga0099823, IMG submission 76831) | Root nodule microbial communities of legume samples collected from California, USA - Cow pea red BW | ecosystem: Host-associated > Plants > Roots > Nodule | place: USA: California | collected... | reverse complement strand
CCTTCTGGGATTACAGGAAGTGAAGCGGTCTCCCAAATGAGCGAGGTCGCAAAACCCGGCACATGCTCATACTCATAGGTATGAGGAGCTAAGCCGTCACTCAGGAAAACAGATTTTCCACCCTGGGTACCCGCTACAACGCGTCTTACTTTCATGATCAGGCTCCACTGAAAGCAGCGCCGCTCGCAAACGAGCGGCGCTTCGGCTCAGCTCAGGCTAGGGTCGATAACAAAGTTGGTGAAGCCACCTTTTCGAGATGCAATGGCATCCATGGCCTCGTTAACGCGCTCAAGTGGGAACACCTCCTGATCAAAGACTGACAGGTCAAGAGTGCCTGCCGCGGCCATCTCGGCCATGTCTTGACCTTCAGCTACCGTGAACCACAAGGAGCCAATAACGCTGATCTGGAAGCACATGAGTTTGAACATCGGTACTGGCAGATCCTCAGACATGCCACCGATGTCGACCATACGCCCGCCACGGCGCAGCGCATTGATGCCATCAATGCTCAATTCGTGAGGAGCACCTGGCCCCACTGCATCAACGAATACATCAGCACCAAGACCGTTGGTGTTCTCTCGTACCCAGTCGCCAATATCATGTTCACCGACTGAGAGGGTGAGGATACGATCCGGAGCAATTTGGCGAACTCGCTCAAGCAGTTCATGGTTACGAGCCATCGCGAAAATCTTGGTTGCCCCCATTGCGAGCGCCAAAAGCACAGCACCCAGTCCGAGCGTTCCAGAAGCGCCACTGATCAAGACAGACTGACCAGAGCAAACGCCCGCTTTGCGCAATGCCGAATATGCAGTCCCGAGGTAACCAAACCGGCAGCCTTGCTCAAAGGAAATTGCCTCGGGCAGCTTCACCAGGCCGGACGCAGGAGCCGTCATGTACTGACACAGGCCACCATACGGATAGTCTTCGAAAATCTCTTGTGAGCCTGGCCCAAAGCCGAAGTAGCCCTGGAAGGTATAGGCTGTGCAGTTAATGTGCTGCCCGCGCAGGCACGCATGGCATGAACCGCAACTGCGGCCAGGATTCACATAAACCCGATCGCCCACCTTGATGCCATGAACCCCTGGCCCGACCTCTTTGACGATGCCGGCGGCATCCAAGCCATAGACCGCTGGAAGCTTAGGCAGTGGGAGGTACGGGAACCAGGTCGGATAACTTTCGATCACGTTACGCAGGTTAGGAACTAGGTTGCACGCTTTCACCTCCACCAGCACATCGTGCGCACGCAGCTGAGGGATGTCGATCGAATCAACCTGGAAGGTCGGACCAACCTGGTGCAGTCGGGCAGCTTTCATCATGCTCATTTCTTATTTTCCTGTTTCAAGTAGGCCGGGGGCCAAAACGCAGACACACAGATCTAGAGACCTGATTTATTCGCTTACGCGATGCAGAGCTCTTTTTCAGTGATGGGTGGAGATAGAGGCGGATGGAAACGCGAAGAATAGCCAGCGAGCACTCGGCAGAGAGCAGTCGTGGCTAGCCTGGGGATAGGGGGTTTTACGCACGCAATGCTGACCATGATGGGCACCGCTTGTTTGTATTTATAGTCCGATGATGCATGTTAGGATGCTAGCATGCAAGTACCCATGCGACAGTCGGCAACGCCAAGAGAGGCGTCGTATGGGTTCGACCCTTACCGGAGCAGCGCCGCAAGACCAATGCAGCGCGCCATTAATCAGGCGCCTATTTTCCGTCGCAAGCAAGGTCGTTAATGAGTAGACTCCGAAAGATGGCGATCTAACATGATTGGAGTTTCGGTTTGGTTGAGCTGGTTGAACGTGTAGACGTCTCATACATCCGCGCTGACCTCAGGCACCCTGATAGCCAGGTCAAGATGCTTCAAGGCGACCAGCTCGTTTGGTGGTACGGCCCAATACGACAAAACACAAGACCACGCTCCATTCCTCTGGCCAAGGTGCATTTCAGGCAGTTGTTCAACGACAAGCCTGGGCCTCGTACCTCAGCCATCGTCCCGTTGAGCAGCTTGCCGCACTATCGGAAAGGCACCATCTGGCGCAGCGGCAAGTGCATATCCGACACGAACCTTGCCTCAACCACTCGCGTCTTCGACGTCGACTTCGGAAAAACCGGCTGGTCGGTCACCTCAAGGGCGGAGCTCATCAAACAGGGCAATGCCCACATCTTCAGTCATCATGAGTACCCCCTGCAGTACCAGCATGATCTGACACGACTGCTTCGGTTCAAGCTGGACGACGGCAAGAGCTTACTCATCCCTTGCACTGAGTACTTCATTCGCGCCTATGCCAGAAACATGGAGGTTTGCCGCGCTCTAGCTACCTTGCGCTGGTCGGATGTGAAGTCAGTGCTCTTTGATGACACTCGACGCGACGCGCACCGTTGGCTTGTAAAACCTTCTGCGAAAATGCGCGGCTATGACGCAGTGTTCCTCACACACCTGCTGTACGACGACTACGCAGATGAACAAATCAGGCGCGTGAATGCCCAGTTCATCTCTAGAGACCCCAGCGCCCAAATTTTCATGGAGGCAACGCCTTGGTTTACAGGTAAAGGGCAGCTTGAGTGTCGCGGCAGGTGGCTGAACGATGGCAACACATTCCTGTGCCTAAACCTGAGCCGCTCAAGCCAACCGGATGGGGAGGAAATCGAATGGCAGACCAAAAAGTTTGATAGCAGCGAAGGTAAAGAAGGAGGACGGCTGGTGCTACCGAGGCCTGTCCGAACCGCTGAAGCCGATGAGTTCCTCAATGAAAATTCCCACACTGTCCCGGACAGCCATTCGGAAATCATTGTCGTCAAACCGCCACCCTTTGGAGTCATTGGGTCGAAACGTTCCATTAAGAAAACGAAGGACGTCATTAGAACTGACCGTGGTCGGCTCGGGCCCCACCCATCAGAAGCTGGCAGTCATTCTTCCGGAGATGGAAGCGGAGCAGGCAAGAATGTTGGGAAGCTCGAGCATGCGCCCGAGGCCGAACTGGAGACGCAAGGTTTCCTTTATGACATCTGGAACGCTTTCCGTTCGATCATGGAGGACAACCCAGATCGGGTCACCAAGGTGAACTGGTATACGCCCCCGAAGTTTCAAAACCAAGGGCCACCCCGGGCAATTCGGCTGCAGCCAACAGTGGACTGGGAACCTGACGACAAATCAGCTCCCAGCTGGGTCTACCTGGACAAAAAAACCGGCGAGTGCCGCGGCCTGATGGTGCTGCGCATCGAAGTGGATGGACAGAACTATTTCTGTTTCGAGATACAGCCGATCAAGCCTGAAAAGCCTGAGTACCGAGGTGTGCTCATGAAGTCACACGTCACGTCGATGGCAGAATTCGAGGATTTCGTTCAAAAGGTGTGCTCACAAATCCGCTACGAAGTCGGACGGTTCAAGAGGATGGAGTCGTTCTTCCCTTCTGATACGAAGATCTTCAAGCACCACCAGAAGGACGCAAAAGTGTTCTATCGGAGCCGGCTGATCAACGTCTTCAAGGATATCGGTGTGGTACTGCAATGACTCAATTGGAATGAACGCTGCGTTGGTAGCTGCTCGCAGAAGGCACCCAAAGCGTTTCACCTTTATGGGTGACGTTGTACCCGGCAACCCCGCGGTAGTCGTGCGGTTGATAGATCAAGGCTTTGCGGCTTACCCTCGCCACATCGTGAAAATACGCAAGACCCTTCACGATCCAGCGTCCTTCGAAGTCCTCGTCGGTGGATTCATACAGCATCGCTACCAACTCGCGCTCGGCCTTTTGCCGCTTGGCGTGGGACAACCAGCGAGCATCAGGTTTCGCTTGTAGCTCCAGCCCGTGACGTCTATTCAGGTGACCAACGAATCCTGTAACTGCCGCCACCTGTCCGGGCGATCGCTTCCAGAATGACTCGAGCGTTTTTTGCGTTGGCAAAGCGCCTAGATCTAGCTGAGCACTCTCCAACAGATTTGCTGCGGCGCGAGCTGCCAGCCTAACTGAACGTAGGTCAGTATTGCCTTGCTCCACCCGCACCTTCAGGGGATCCAAATACTCAACCAGTAGCTGGTTCGACCAGCTATCGCGTGGCTCGGTTAGAATCGCAGCCAATCGGCCCTGTTCAATAGACTGCTCACGCAGCATCGGATTAACAGTGACCAAGCATTTCTCAGCAAGAAAGCGCATCGGATTTTCTGCCTTGCGCAGCCTTGCCGCACCGAAATGCTGTAGGAGTTTCTCGTAATTCGGTACCACTCCCCAGCTTTCATCCATTGCCCGGAAGAAGGGGTAATGACCGTTGATGCTCAGTGCCGCTCTCTGGGCACCAACCCTTTCAAATAGCCAAGCCCCGAATTGAGCGAAGAGCTCGCCGAATTCACCGCTACTGAAACCCTGGACGTTAATCGCTAACCGCTTCTGGAATGTGCTCTGCCACGCACACTCTTCGCACTTGCGGCCACGCCCGGCCGGTGTGGGGGCGCCGCAGGACTCACAAGGACGGTCGGGATTGGAAGCGCAAGTCTCGCAGCGTGCGACACCATCAGCAGCAGTGACGAGTACCCTGTAGTGCCGGCAGGTCGGGCAGGTTGCCATCTCGGGACCACTGCAGCCTGGGCACCGCCGCAACCCAGTCACCTTACTTCGAGCAAGCCGCTGAGAGAGCTTTCCGCAGACTTCACATGACTCGGCGGTTCGGAAATAGTATCTGCAAGGCTTACATACGGGACCGTATTCAGTGCGTAGTGCCGTTTCAAACTCGGTTTTACCGCATCTTACGCAAGGCCCAGCCCGCTCACAGGCAGCGCAACGGGCAGCCAGGTCAAATACCGGCAGGCGAGCAAAATTGCCGCAGGCGGCACACATACGTCGCTTAAATAGCCGTGGGTAACACGTATCGCAATACCGTTTGCCCGCATGCACCTTCTTGGCTTTAGCCATCTCCCGATCGCATCCAGCGCATCCTGCATGGGTGGATGTATCTTCAGATGCCATTTCTATGCGTCCTTCTCTGCAAACGGTGCCACCTACGCCACACCTCTTGAGGCGAGTGCGTGCGTTTGAGGCCCATATGACCTGGCTTGTGCGGCGTATTGGTGAGCACCGAAAGCATCTGGTGAAGGATGTCGGGCACACTTACTGCGGGCAACGGAAATGAAGTAACAGGCAGCTTAGCCTCGGCTGCACTCTCCACGAATCGTTCCGGCCCAGCCTGCATTATCACCCAAGCTTGCCCCAACAGCCCAGCGCGCTCGGAAGGCGTCCCGTACTCAAACGGTAACCCAAGCGATGAAGCCTGCAGCTGCGACAAATCCACGCCCATTGCCTCGCAAAAAAGATGCGATCCGGCTGAAGGATGTCGCGTTACCTGTTCAAGGAAACTGACCATGACGCGAGCGATACACATCCATTCCGAAAAACCCAACGGAACCCGCCCATAAAACGGCATCGACTGGCTCGCTGAATCGGCGAAGGTTTGAAACGTAAGCGCGGCCTCAACCGGTGGAGTCAATGCAGCTTTTCCTAAGGGCTGGCCGCATTGGTGACACTCGGAAAGTGGGCGATCGACACACAGCCGCGCAGGCTGAAGCGCCGAACTGCATACGACGCAACGATCAATCAGAAGCATGTTGTGCCATGGGCAGGCCGTATGCCAGGCCAAGCGGTGTTGTAGCAGAAAGTGGGGAACACCACTCTTGATGCAGTCAGGGCAACACATGAGCCCCCCTGCATGTGATCGGCTCCGGCAACCCAGCGGCAATATCCAAGGCAAGTACATTGAGCGTTGGAGAACAGGCCTGGGATGCAATCGTTGCATAACCGGCCATAGCGTACTGGCTAAAAGCTGATGTGAGCTTAGGCCGGACATACCGGACAACCTATCCAAGTTAGCCCAAGGATGCGCTCGATCAGGGTCGACGCTCCATGCATGGCTACCTGGCCAAACTGCACCAGTCAGCGAACTGGGCAAGCAGCCATGAGCATGTGCTGTTCTCACTAACCAGGAGGAAAACAGCTCATCGGGCAAAATGGGCGGGGTAAGCGGCCACCGCGGGTTTACACAACGCGCTCCCGGATGCCACGTGTAGGACGTTTCCACGACTTACTCTCAATGAGCTGTCGATCGATGCATTCCTTCCCAGAGTTAATAGCTTCCGTGGCACATTCGAGCAGCAAGCCGTGTAAATCCCCCGTATTGCCACCCGAAATGGAATGGATCAGCTGGGCAAGCTCCGGCTTGTAGAGTTCAGAGGCCTTCTTCAACGGCAACACGGCCTCGAATGCCTTAAGCAAGCGTTGGAAATCCGCATTCAGCTTCCAGGTTTCCAACTTGATGACGTCAAAACGACTGGCATGCTGCGGATCTAGGTGCAGGATCTGCACTGCATTTGGAGTGCCCACGCCAACGATCGGGATCATCAGTGTGTTACACAACATCTTGAGGGCGTTCATGACTTCCCGCTGTTTTGTGGCGGAGCCTGTGAGCATCGAGTGAACCTCATCGATGATCAACATACGCACTTTTAGCTCTCGCAGCGCGTGAATGACCTGGAACCTCAGCGTGACCTTGGAATCGGTGGTCTTGTAAGGCATCCACATGCGATCAAGAATCGCAATGTAGAGATCTTTCTCTTCAGCAGATGGCGGCGCCTCGGCCAAGATTATCGGCCGCACAGGCTCGGAGTTCTCGTCAACGTAGCCCTCACCATGCGTCTTCTCAAAATGCCGAACGATGGTGGTCTTACCGTTGTTTGGGTCACCGACAATGAGCATGTTAGGCATTCGAGGTCGCTTGGGAGCATCAAGTAGGCACTCAAGGCTATCTAGAATGTGATGAGCAGCCTTGTAGCCAATCCAACGAGGCTCGCCCATGAAGCGAATACGCTCTCGGGCGGAAAGCTGCAGCACAGGCCTGAAGTCGGCGTGGAGGTGTGCGTACTCAGTCATTGGATATCACCAATCAGGTCAACATCATCAAGCAGCAACCCTTCGTCAGAAGGAATTGGATGTAGTGGTTCTACAAGGGTTTTGACAGGCTGCGCTGGGGTGACGTTTTTGCTGTGCACCTTGTGCTTCTGAGCATCACGACGCGCCTTTTTGGTACTTGCCGAGGCCTCACTAACGATCTGACGGCGTTCCTGGATCAGCCTGCCAATCAATGCCTCATCAATATGCTGCCGGCCTTCATCAACCGCCTGCTTCTTCGCTGCACGGAACTCCCATAGAGTCGCTGCTGGGAAGGCCTGGTTGGCCACAGGTACCCTGAAGTATTGCTTGAGTACTGGGTCATAGAACCAGATCACGCTGATATCACGCGGGTCTCTTCTGAAGACAAACTTGCGGGCTTGGCCGGTTGCAGGATCTGTAGTCCCGATCCAATGTCGTAAGGCTTCCGAGTAGTAGTAGACATCAAGCTGCACACCATAATGCTGGACGGTGCGGCGATAAGAAGGCATGAAGTCCAATTGGACAGTCAGCGGATCTGCAGGCCGCGGAGGAATACTCACCAAGGCATCGGCTTCACGGCTGCCGAAGAAACCGATGTGCCATTTGCGCGCGGGGCTCATGTAGATCGCTGAGTGGTTGCGGTTGTGATAGAGGATGATCGATTTCACCAACCATTCCTCGAACTCACCCATCGTGAGCGCGGCGTGCTTGTCCGAGTTGTAACCGTCTCGATCAGGCACACTGCTGTACGTAGTACCTGGTAGCTCATGCAGCTCGCTCATGAAGGTACCGAGAAGACGCTCGATATGACCGCCGTATTTGGGACGCTTCACCGGCCGGAACTGGTTCTCAATGTTGTAGTTCGCACACGATCGACGGAAATTCTCAGCCTGGAAGTCAGGACCGTTATCGGTGTGCACCACACGAGGGAAGCCCCACACAGGCCACTCACCTCGAACATTGTGTAGGTTCAGCCAGGCTTCCTTCGGCAAAATTGAGTGCGCCAAGCACATGCCTACGGAGATTTCTGAAGGGTCTTCCAATGCCAAGTAATAGCCAGTAATCATCCGAGAGTGCACGTCGATCGCCAGGCTCAGCCACAACCGACCAATTGGCTTGCGATGTCGGTCATCCACGATGATCAAGTCGATGGGCGTATGGTCGATCTGGATTACAGCCAACGGGTAGTCAGCACCTGGGAATTTCCCTACTGAAGGTGTATGCCGATTCCGAGCCTTGTCCGCGTAACCACGCCTGCGCAGAACGATCTTTTCAGGAATGCGCTTGATACGGGCTCTGATCGCAGAAGCACTGGGAGGTTTGATTCCAAGAGCTTTTGCCTGCGACTCGATTTCTGCAATGGTCGACTGGACCGTTCTACGCTGAATGGTCAGGTAGTGCTGATCAATCACGTCATCGATGAGCTTATCCGCCTGGGCGCTTAACCGACTATTACCCGATTGCCATCCACGCTTGCGAGGCACCAGCGCCAGGACCTCGTGCCAGCTTTGGTAGCGTTCAAGCCAGCGATAAAGCGTGGCGGTATCCACACCAACTTCCTTGGCACGCTCTTCTACGCTGCTTCTTGGCAGGACTGAGTCACGTAACAATGGTTTGATCGCTGAAAAGCGCTGCTGAGCCACTGCCCACTCATCCGAGCTGATCGTCGAAACGTCATAGTTAACGTACAACCCATCAACCCGCTCTTGCTCAACTGGTAGCAGCTCTGCGATCCGAAGCGACACGCTTCGGCCGGTCTCCACTTCGACGCCGACGACATTCTGAAAGTCGAGCAACTGGACGATCCGGAAGATCTGCTTGTCGCATCGGACCATCTCGCCCACTTCAACACGCACACGCTCCCTGGACGGTTCGTAAGGAACAAAGTGCTCGTCCGTGTCGATCTCATAAATGTTCATCGCGTGGCCACCCAAAGCTCAAGGTATTCATTCAAAGGCTCGGTGATATCGCATTCCACCCGCCCAGTTGCGATCAGGTGCCACAACAGAGCTACCCCGCGATCACGATATAGGCCCTTGAAATGGCGTGCCAGTAAGTAGTGGACAGGAGCAAACTCCATCTCCTGAAGCGTTTTCAAGACCATCTCGATGTCTACCTGATCGAAATCCAACCGCTCGAATCGCTCTAGGAAGGTGATGTTCTCGAGCGGTAATCCACGGATGCGCGATTCGTCGTAAATACTGAAGGTCCATCCTTCCTGCCTCGCGTAACGACGCGCTGCCTTCCATTTTCCGAGCCAAGCGCGCCAATTCTTACGCCACTCGTAGGCGGGCTTTACCTCGACCAGCATCGGCTTGATGTAGTCCATGTATTCAACGTCGGCGGGCTGGCGATAGTGCACCAGAAAGTCTGGGGTATAGGTCTGGGCTCGCCCAAGGGAGTCAACGAAGTCAACGCGAACAGGCTGAGCAATCACAGACTCAACTCGATGGGAGAACCTCATCCGCTTCAGAAAATCGCGCTCGAGCAATGACTCGAATGGGACACCTCCTACGCCGCGGAAGGGCAAAAACCCTGAAACGCTGCGACGTGTCGGTTTGATGGGACGGACCTGCTGAGGTTTGTCGCAGCTATTTCGAGTCATTTTCAATCCTGTCGCATCCAATTCGAAAATTATTCGCAGCTATTTGTGCAAGCAGAAACGGTACCTCGCGCCCTCTAGAGTAATGGTTTCGCAGCTATTTCGAAAGCCGACAGCAGCAGCCGGCCGCAACCGGGCGAAATCACCCTGGCCCACCACGGTGTGCTGTTTCTGGATGAGCTACCAGAGTTCGAACGGCGCGTGCTGGAAGTGCTGCGCGAACCGCTTGAGACTGGTAGGTGGTATTCTCACACTTTCCCAAACGTCACAGGAAGCCCGGAATGCCTACCGCCTACGCTTACATCCGCTACTCATCCAAGGCCCAAGGCGAAGCCGGTAGGGATTCCGTAGACCGTCAAATGGCTTCTATCCAAGCCATTACAAAGCAGCAAGGTATTGAGTTGCCGCCTGAAAATATCTACTCGGATACAGGCATATCTGCACACGATGGAAGCAACAAACGAAAAGGAAAACTAAAAGAACTCATTGATATGATAAGCGACATGCATATCAAAGAGGGTGACTACATATTCGTTGAAAGTATCGACCGTTTAAGTCGTCAGAGGTTGCTACAAGCAAAAGAGCTTGTTAATGGCATACTTGAAAAAGGTGTAATTCTTATTACTACCATTGACGGTCAAAGGTATGAAAAACCTAATGAAACTAATCGAATAGATGACCTTCAACAAGATATCTTGTTAAGTGTCATTGCGAAACGTGCTCACGAAGAAAGTAAAACTAAATCAGTTCGTCGTAAATCTGCTTGGAACAGAGCAAAAAAACTAGCAGATGAAGACAAAGCCATTTTCAATGGTCACAATCCACCATATGGCATATCTTACAACAAAGAAGAAAACCGCTTTGAAATCGTAGAAGACGAAGCCCAAGAAATAAGAGATATTTTTGAAAGTCTAAAATATGTCGGCGTCTCGTTAACTATTCGCAAGATTAACGCTTACGCCAAAAGAAAGTGGACCAACAAGAATATTCATCTATTACTTCAAACAAAATATGTTCTTGGCTCCTACATGGCTCAGCGTAGGGACGAAAATAAAAACAAAGTTTTTGAACGTTTTATTGAAGGTTACTATCCGCAGATTGTTTCATATGAGTTATTCAATGAAGCTCTTGAAGCAATGAAATTGCGGGCACATAGAAAACATTATGGCAATCAAACAGTAGGCAGTTTGAATATTTTTAGACATTCCATAAAATGTGATTGCTGCAATGCTTCTATGCTATTTGAAAAACAAACAAATCCAAAAGGTGTTTGCTACGGATATTTCCATTGCTTCACCAGAAAGGAGTTAAAGACGAATTGCAACCAGCCACGATTTCGTTTTGATTTAGCCTATGGTCTATTTTTAGAGTTGGTATATCAAGCTACCACAAAAGAAGATTTTGATGTTCACCCTTGGCAGAACTTAGAGCTTGAAGAAGAAAAGAGAGACCGTGATTATGTCACTATCGGGGAGAGCACCCGCCTTTACATGGCAACCCCAGAAGACAACGAAATCGATGAAAAGATAGAAAGTTTCAGAGAGCTGCTAATCAGCTTGCTATCAAACAAAAAACGTCAAGCAGCAGATAACAAGAAGCTTGTGGAACTACGCAATGCACTGCTTGAACAAAAAAGTTACAAAGATAACCTATTGAAGTCATTTGCAGGTTTTACGAACGGCATTATCCCACATGAGTTCTTAGCAGTCGTCAGCAGCACAGAACTAAAAATCAATGATATTGAAGCCGAGCTTTCTAAACTACAAGTAGAAATAAACACCCGCAAGACTTCAATCAGCATCTATTCAGAAAACGATATTGTTGAGCTATACAACACAGAAGAAGGAAGATTGAAAATAAATCAATTCTTCATTACAAATGATATTGTATTCAAATTCAATTTTGAAAAAGAGACCAGAACACTGTATTGCAAAATTCACTATCAGGGAATGATGATTGACAGGATTGCAAAACAGTTTGACCTTCATAATCCTTTGAAAGAATTTGGCATCAACAATCTGAACGAATACTTCAACTGACAACACCTTTATTCCAGATTACCAAGCCACCTTTCTAGGTGGCTTTTTTATGCACGCTATACACCACTATACGTTGCTATACAGTGCTACATAACTTTTCCGATGACTTGCTATACAGTTGCCAAACTTACTGAACGCTATACAAACTTGAAAACATTTTAATACATGGTAACTTGATATTAGTAGTTTGAATTCTTTATATGCGAGCAATGTAAATGT
>Ga0099823_1006524_pt1 | contig 11777 bp, 8 predicted proteins | sample CowpearedBW_FD_76831 | JGI IMG/M metagenome (GOLD analysis project Ga0099823, IMG submission 76831) | Root nodule microbial communities of legume samples collected from California, USA - Cow pea red BW | ecosystem: Host-associated > Plants > Roots > Nodule | place: USA: California | collected... | reverse complement strand
TGTTTTTCCTTTTTTTTTTTTTCTTTTTGCGAGCCCATCCATGTGAGACAGGATACAAGGCGAAAAGAGTAGTACGTATTTTGTTAAATTATTTTAGCATCTATTAATTGTGGCTTGAAAAATTTGGCGAAGTTTGCTAGCTGCCTTCTTTTCATTCTATCATATGCTACGTATATTTTTGAAATTATAGTACCGAGTTCTAATCTATCCTACCCTTTTGCATCCAGGGTGGGAAGAATTAACATTTCGATCTATACAAAAGGTCGATGAGCTGAATGGAGGCTTTCACTCTTCGTTTAGTTCAAAGGCTTATCGTTGTGTTGCCTGGCATGATTCACAGCATATATATATATAACGCATAGTGTCTTCCTTCCTTGGTAACGAAACTAAACAGTGTAGCAAGGAACAGGGCACTTCATTGTGCAACTGATTGACCCCCTTTCCTTTGTTTCTTTCTTTCTTTCTTCACATAGTTTTTTTAATGTACAATGGGAATTCAAACCTTGTAAGGAGAAATCTGGATATCTTATTTCGTCGCGGAAAGTTTTATTTAGGTTAAATTCATTTCTCCTTGCTTTAAAAGTTACATTTTATATTTTAGTCATTACTAATGAAATTTACACTTCAGCTCCCTGTGTTTTATATATCATTTGTATTGATTTTTACATAAAAATGGTTATTGTCATAGTTTTTATCCTATTGAAGAATTAATTTGAACCAGGCGTGTTTTTTTATGAATTGAAATGTAAACATTTAAAACAGTGTAATAAGCATGCAGTCTGTTAGTATCTTGAATAATGTTATATGAAGATTAAAACATCGTGATTTGTATGTGGTCTTAAGAAAACTAACCTCTTAAGTGCTTGAAAACTTGTGAATTGTTATGAGTGTGTAATTATTGAAACTTTAAAATCACAGGAAAGTAAATGTACCTTTGCTCATTTTCACAGGATTTGATTCTTCTAAAGAGAGTAAGTGACATTGAGTAACGTCTGTTAAAAAAGAATCAACAGTTTATATTTCAATACATCTGCGAATTATTATAGATAAGTATGTAATATTAACGATTAATTTCCTTAATCATAAAGAAGTTGTACACATGATTCTATTCCTCTTCATCTCTCTCGTTGCTTCTTTGTTCTTCTGTTCTCAAAACTCTCCTATTTCTTCCAACCTTTTTATTATATATCACTTTTTTACTTAAAATAATGCCGTCATTTCATTTTGTTGGTCATGTTAATTTAAAAGTCATGTTCTTTACTTATTATTGTTACCAACACGAAGAATGGCAGAAACATTAGGGGTGATATAATGTTTTTCAAATAGATATACATTAAAAAATAAAATTACTATATACTAGTTAAATATTTTGCATTCACTCGGTACACAGACGATGCATGTGACAGAAAAATGATATTAAATTCTTATATACAAAACCTCGTTGAATAACTGGCACTTACAAAATTACAAACTAAATAAAAAACTAGTTTTTTAGTTTATGAACTTGGAAAAAGTATAACAAAATGAAAAGTTATATCAAAGCAAACATTTTAAATAATCTTAATATTAACCTTGTCTTTTTCTGCTTTCATAAAAAAATTTATTAACATTTGTTTTTAATTGATAAAAAGTATTTTTAGAAATAATAAAATTTAAACCAATTATTTTTAAACATATCCAGAATAACCGTCTTCATCATACTAATATTTTTGAAACTATCATCTCTAAAAATGTAATATTATTTGGTGAAACAAATTTGTCCAAATTGAAAGTCTATGTATCCCAAAAATTGAAAATTAATGCGTCACTTTAAACTTTCCATAAATAAACATTCCATGAAAGAATGGCACAAGGACATATATTTTTTAGACCCAAAATATAAATAGGTTGCTTTGGGGATTAAATTAAATAAACTGTGTTGTGCGTTAACTCTGAAGTGAAATAAAAAACGTGAATCTAACAATATCAAACAAGCAACAACGAATAGTGATCGAGTTCAAATCAAGTGTCCAAACCAAAACCCCTTCGTTTCGAACCAAAATTCGCGAATGGAGTGATAGAGTAATAATCACACATGCGATGTGTAGCCGTTATTCAAAAAAAGCAATGAAGTGAGAAATTCGATTATCGATGAAGTGCAGATCGGTGGCGTGCATATGGTCCGGCACGCCGTTCCCTCACCGCGTCACCGCCGTCGCCGCTTTGACGGAACCACCGACGCCGACCTTTTACACAGCCGGATCGGATGGCTCCATCATCTGGTGGACCATCTCCAGTTCCACTTCCACACCGGTATTTTCAATTTTTCTGTTCTCCTTTCCAATTATCAAATAATTATAACAACTATTTCTCCTTCAATCGCTAAGAGCCGCGTCGATTTTGCAGGAAGTTAAGGCGGTGGGCGTGTTGTGCGGTCACGGCGCACCGGTTACCGATCTCGCCGTCTGTAGGCCCATTGCAGATGCAGGAAACGGTTATACTTCGAGTACAAGTAAGTTCAATGCGTTGATAAGTGCGTGCTGTGATGGTTTTCTGTGTGTGTGGAGCAAAAACAGTGGCCATTGCCGGTGCCGGAGGAAATTGCCGCCTTGGGTTGGCACTCCTCGCTTAATTAGAACCTTGCCTTCGACACCGAGATATGTGTGTATAGCGTGTTCTTTAGAGGGGAATGAAGGATTAATTGATAGAGAAACTCAGCTTAGGAAGCCTCCTAAGTGCACTGTTCTTATTGTGGACTCGTATTCGCTTTCCATTACTCAAACTGTGTTTCATGGAAGTCTATCCATTGGTCCAATTAAGTTTATGGCATTGGTTTTGGGTGATGATGACGAGAAGAGAAACTCTGTGTTTGTAGCTGATTCGGATGGGAGGCAGCAGATGGTTCCCATATCAGAGGATCGAGGGGAGAACTTGGCGGGTTCACTTGGTGATAAAGGTCAATTGGAGACCTCTTTTTTCGATGAAGAATTGAGTAGTGTGGAGCAGGTTGTTTCGGTTTTAACCTATGGGAATGTTGTTGCTTCAATATTGGAAGATCGGTGTGTCTTCAGGTTACTGAATCATAGTGTGATTGGAGAAGTTTCTTTTGCGGATAGCTTATTCAGTTTGGATCAGGGTTGTACTCAAACACATGCTGATGGTGGCATTTTTCTTGAGAATGATGATGTGGAGAGTGTCTGCAATGGCAACGAATATGGAAACTCGATTACAGTAAGATTTGTTGTGTGGAATAATGTAGGTTATGCAGTTATATATAATGTATTGTATCAGAATGATGTTTTCCGATGTGAACCTCTTTCTGAGATTCCTGGTATTCGTTATCAACCTGATATGAGATTATCTGTTTTTTTTCAACAAGTAAGTCAATATCTTGTATGCATCAAGTCAATTTGCTATAATTATGAGGATCCTTTACTATGGAGGCCACTTGCCACAATGTGGTCATTGCATGATTTTAGTGATGAACCTGGTAGATTGTATCGTCAGTGCAGAATGATCGGTGATGGTGTATCTTTCACCGGCTGGTTTGAGAAATCGACTCAGCTCAAGGGATTCGATGGTCTTGAGACTAAAACTTTTGGTTTGAGTCCATATTCTGATATTGTTGACAACAAACATGCTGGTACTGGAACTAATTATTATGCTTACAAGGGGAAGGTTGTTTCTTCTTCCATGATCATCTCTGAGAACCTTTTCACTCCTTATGCTGTTGTATACGGTTTTTTAAGTGGAGAAATAGAGGTTGTAAGGTTTGATCTGTTTCAAGGGATTTGCTTGGATGATGCAAGTTCCAATCCTGATGAAAAGCCATCTGCATGCAAACAGTTTTTCTCAGGACATACAGGTGCTGTACTTTGTTTGGCAGCACATCAAATGATGGGTAGTGCCAAAAGCTGGAATTTTAAGCAGGTTTTGGTGTCTGGAAGTATGGATTGCACGATTCGAATATGGGATCTTGACACTGGCAGTCTTATCATGGTAATGCATCATCATGTAGCTCCTGTGCGTCAAATTATTCTTGCTCCACCTTTGACTGTGCATCCTTGGAGTAATTGTTTCCTTTCAGTAGGAGAGGATGCATGTGTTGCTCTTGTTTCTCTAGAGACTCTGCGAGTGGAGAGAATCTTTCCTGGACACGTGAACTATCCTTCTAAAGTTTTATGGGACGGAGCAAGAGGTTATATTTCCTGTCTCTGTCAAACACATTACGGAACTTCTGATGCTAATGATGTATTATACATTTGGGATGTAAAGACAGGTTCTCGTGAGCGAGTCCTACTTGGGACAGCTGCACATTCAATGTTTGATCATTTTTGTAAATGCGTCAGCAAGAATTCCGTATCTGGCACATTGCTGAATGGAAACACATCAGTCTCTTCCTTACTCCTTCCGATAGTTGATGATGCAAGGTTCTCTAACTCCCCCTTAAATAGTTCAGACAACTTGCTTACTTCATCAAGGTCGTCACCAAATATTTCAAATATGACTGAGCTGAATTCTTCCAACACAAATGCAGGTAAAGAAATTTCAGTGAAGCCAGATTCATCCTCTCAGATTGCTCTTTTGAGTAGCAAGCTTCCTATCAAATGCGCTTGCCCTTTCCCAGGGATTGTGTCTCTTTGTTTTGATCTTGCATCCTTGATGCTCTTATTTCAAAAGAATGAATCCATAGAAAATGGTGGTGGCAAGCCAGTGATTATCAATTTGAAGCAGCAGGGAGTCCAGGAGCAAAATCCCAGCCACCGTAATTCAGAAACTTTAGAAGGGCATGACTTGGTTAACCTGTTTGAAGAATACTTGCTTCGATATAGCTTGTCATATCTACATTCGTGGAGTGTAGACACAGAGCTTGATAATTTGTTGATAAGTGACATGAAGCTGAGGAGACCAGAAAATTTCATAGTAGCTTCTGGTCTGCAGGGGGATAAAGGGTCATTGACATTGACATTTCCTGCTCAGAGTGCTAATCTTGAGGTAATATTTTGGACAGTACATTGGGACTTTTCTTTTATCTCTGTTTTCAATAATTCCTGAGACATTAAAAACCTTGTTTCAGCTCTGGAAATCATCATCTGAGTTTTGTGCATTGAGATCATTGACGATGGTGTCCCTTGCCCAACGTCTGATTAGCTTGTCTCACTCTGGTTCAGCAGCCAGCAGGTATAGTCACAATTACATTAATAGAAAAGAAAAAAAATCTAGTTATTTGTACTCCTACATCTTCTTTTTGCTTTTAAATGAAAATATTTTAATCACAGCTTTTAGTAGTTTTTTTTCCTCGGAGGAACCCTCTTTTCCCCCCCTAAACTGAACTTAGAAACATACTTTAAATTTAAATTTTAACAAACCACTCGAGATGTTTTTTTTTTTTTTAAACGCTACAAAGTTTCAAAGTCCTATTTGAGGTTCTTCACAAAATGGAACAACCATCCATTTACTTAAGTAGTTCCATGTGTTATGGAACTCGTGTTATAGGTGGATTCTTGGTATTATGTGAAACCAGCTCCTTGGAGTTTTTCTTGTAACATATACATATTTTTTCATAAATAGAAAAGTGATGAAAATAATAAAAGAAAAAAACTATGCCCCGACTATCATGGCCAACTAGATATTTTAGGTCCTACGTTGGCTTATCAGTCGAGCTGGTCAATAAGCCAGACTAGTTTGACACTTTTGTAATATTCTGAATAGAAAAAGTATTCATCAGGTGTAGGATAAATAATAGTAGGTTTTTCCATGGCTGGTTTTGGTCAAAATCCCTTAATGTATGCTGCAGTTAACATTTCCGTGTACAATTTTAATTACATAATTGGAAGATTTAATTACATTTCATAAATAGGAGGATTAATAGGCTAACAATATATTTTATATTTATTATACAAGATCATTGATCTTGAATTGTAGGGATAGACTATATCCTTCGTAACTTAAGATTTTCAGTTATTATGTCTATGTATTCTATTTGAGAGCAATTGCTCCTGTATGAATAAGACAAGAAACAATTTTTCTGACATGGTATCAATGCTCTAAAATCCTTGGGAGCCTGTGTAATTTCTTGCGCAGCCTGCATTGCTGCAAAACAACATTCCTTTCTTTCTTCTGCTGTATTTACCTGCGCAACATGGATTGCTGCAACAGCAAAAACCTCTATTCCAATGTATACCTTCTAGGCCTGCATTACCGTAGTTCAACCCTAAAAAATGTCTGATACAGAAAACTCGACCCACCAGAGTTCAGCACAAAGGAGACTCTAAAATTAAGGGGGTTGCTGAACACATTAATAAAACCTGCAGACTCAGGTAATTGCTCCTTAGCATTCGCATGTAATATTCTTTATTCCTACACTCAATGCCTTAAATTCCTGTAAAGAAGGTGTCTGGGTAATTGATTCTGGTGCCATAGACCACATGACTCAATTATCTACTAGGTTTATATCTTATAGACCCTGTCCAATATAGAAAAAAATTTGGTTAGACCCCTTTCGATTAGGTCATCCATCATTCAGTACCCTACAAATCATGTTTCCTAACTTATTTTAAAAGGTTGACGAACAAATGTTTCATTGTGATCCTTATGAATTTGTAAAGCACAAGTGTGTAATATCCTCGGAAAATCTAAACAATAATAGTCACATTCAACTACTCTCTGAATTTCTCCCAGACTTTAGGATAACTAATCATCTTGTACCTCGAGTCTTTGGTTATATATCCTCTGTCCATGTTCATCCCAATCTTAGGGGAAAGCTTGATCCTCGAGCTATTAAATGCATATTTATTGGTTACTAACCTATCAAAAGATATACAAATGTTACCACCTTCCAACAAAACGATTCTTGTGCCTTGTGATGTCACCTTTGATGAAAATACACAATATTTTCAACCATATCTTCTGGGGGAAAGCTCATGCATTGAAGATAAGGATAATCCAATCTTGACAGAAAACCTCATTTTCTAAAAAATTAAGTCTCATTAATACTCTATCATCTATTGAGTCTAATACTTCACCATCTATTGAGTCTAGTAATACTTCACCATCTATTGAGTGTAGCCCTAATACTTCACCTTCTATTGAGTCTAGTCCTAACCGGTTATTCATTTTAGTCTATTATTGGCAAATTGGGAATGGATGACATCCAATCAATAACTTGAGGGGGAGTGCCAGAATCCCTTGATCTATGTTGCAGTTAATATTTCCTTCTACAATTTTAATTACATAATTAGCTGACTTAATTTCATATGATAATTAGGAGGATTAATAGGCTGACAATATATTTTATATTTATAGTACAAGATCGTTGATCCAGAATTGTAGGGAGGGATACATTATATCCAATCATAAATTAGGATTTTTAGTTATTATGTCTATGTATTCTATTTAAGAGCAATTGCTCCTCTATGATGCTTGCAAAGATTCTGTTCCTATTATCTTATATTTTTGCCCTCTTACTAATCTTACTTTTACTGTTTGGGTAATGGTATTTTTGTGCAGTTTATAATGTGGTAATCCCTTTTTAAAGTCGAATTCTTTAATTTATTAAACAAGCCGTCTTAAATTATTTTCTAAAAATGTACTCAGTTTGAAAAAATGTGCTGATGATTGATAGTATCATATGTATGCAGTGCTTTAGCAGCCTTTTATACTCGGAATTTCCTGGAAAATTTTCCAGATGTGAAGCCACCTTCATTACAGGTTGTAATATGTAAACGTGCTTTTGTAGCTTTATAATTTTATTCGCAATTGATTTTATGCATGCCCTATATTATTTGTGTTGTGAGCTTGTGAAGAATATATGATAACTTTGGACGCATCACACTGCATTAGACATTAGCCAACTCTGAATAAGAGAATAAGATTTGGTGGCATATTCCAGAAGAAAAAAAAGTAGTAGGAGACCAGTGGTTAGGTTTAGGTGGTTTCATTTCAGGGGCAGTAAGGAGGTTACGTAGTTAAATTAGGTAAATTGCAATAGGAATGTATCTTTTTGGTAAATAACCAAAATTAAGATTTTCAGTAGGAGGAGGGAGTGCCAAGGATTCTTCCTCTTGTATTCTACACTTTTCAATACCGATATCGTTCTTTCTACCTTTCTCTTTCTTTCCTAATCTTACCTTTTATTTCTTTCTCAACATCTGTTATTTCTATTTTCTTGATTTTACATTCTTTTAAATCAATCTTTTTGGTAAGTGCTGCACATATTCAGAAATGTATCTTGTAAATTCATTTCTCAAAGAGGAAGAGTTACAATTCAGTGTAGCTCAAGCAGTTCGATTTAGAAGTAATTCAGTTTTTTTTTTTTTTAAAAAACTAAACTAAAATAGTTCAGCTTTTTTCAGAACAATTGTAATTCAGTTCAATTCAATACTAATGTGGTCCAGTTCAATTTTGTAATAGCCCTAGCTGTGAGGCCCGAGTAATCCAGAAATAGTACCACATACGTTAGGTACTTTCGAGGATACAAATGGCTGGAATACAAGTTCTAATCCTCTCCTCTCCACTTCCCATAAAAACTGCATCATTATGCCGCAATATTCCCTAAAACAAAAAAAAAATGAGGCAGTTGGAGGAAATAGATTATAGCAAGGAGAAAACCCTCAGTTGTTTTGCCTTTGTAGTTTGATTGTTCCTGTTTGTTGTTTGTCTAAAATTTCATTTTTGAGGAAAATTTTTGGTTTCAAATACCTAATTGGCCTTTGAATGTTGTCCATTGTGTGTTTCCTAGAATAAGCTCCTCTAAAGGGAGTTTGTTTTCTGAAGGTTTTAACTGCATTTAAAAATTAGTGCGTTAATTAATAAGATGCACTTTAAATTAAATTGAGGGTGGATACTACCTTACTTTCTAACTTAAGAAACAGACTCAATTTAGGCCAGCTTTGCCATGTTTCTTGTGTTTTTGAGATAGCTTAAAATCTGGCAGTTTAGTCCATTCTCTTAGTTACAGCATAACATTTTACGAAAGCTATTTTTTATTTGTATTTTTGTTCCATTAGATGACCTTACTGGAATGATCAATTCCAATACTTGATTAATGTTGTTTGTAGTTTGTCATATTATGGGCAGTGGACTGTGTCCATGCGCTGTGTTATTGAAAAACTTCCTAATTACTTGATTTCAACTTCTGAAGGCTATTTCCTCTTTTTGCAGCTCTTGGTGGCTTTTTGGCAAGATGAAAGTGAACATGTGCGTATGGCTGCACGCTCTATATTTCATTGTGCTGCCTCTCATGTTATTCCTCTACCTCTATGCAATTTGAAACCTACTGAGTCAAACAATATGAGTTTCCATACTGGAAGTAGAGACACGCATAATCTAGGAAACATGAGGGAAGGGAGTATATCTCCAAAGGTAGAAAAACAAGGAGTTTCCCGAGATGAGGAATCCAAGATACTTGCTTGGCTAGAATCATTTGAAGTGCAAGATTGGATTTCTTGTGTTGGTGGAACTAGTCAGGATGCAATGACATCTCACATTATTGTTGCTGGTGCACTGGCTATCTGGTATCCTAGTCTTGTAAAGCCAAGTCTTTCCAGGCTTGTTGTTCATCCATTAATGAAGTTGGCTATGGCTATGAACGAGAAGTATAGCTCCACTGCTGCTGAGCTACTTGCAGAGGGCATGGAAAGTACATGGAAAGAATGCATTGTCTCTGAGATTCCTCGTCTGATTGGGGATATTTTTTTCCAAGTAGAGTTGAGTGGCCCATCTTCCAAGTCAGTGAAAGAAATATCGGATGCATCTTTTTCTATTAAAAAGACATTGGTGGAGGTTCTTCTTCCAAGTTTGGCTATGGCTGATATAACAGGCTTTTTGGCTGTGATTGAAAGCCAAATTTGGTCTACTGCATCTGATTCACCTGTCCACATGGTGTCTTTGTTGACTCTCATAAGGATCATGCGTGGTTCTCCAAAGAATTTGGCTCAATACCTTGACAAGGTTTGTGAAAACAGTTGTTGCTAAGACTAGCCTTATTTTTATTAATCTTTCTGGTAGATTCATTACTGCGTCTTGATTTTTGACTTCACCTTATGTTTGTGGTTAGGTATCTACCTCAAGACTTAATTTATATTTAACTTTTTTGGTTTCAATCCACCTTTGATCCTCAAAGTTGTGATTTTGCAATTTTGGACCCTATAAAAATTTAATTGCACATTTGGTCCTTTAGTTATCAAAATTAACTAATTCTGATCCTTTACTAATATGTCATCTAATCGCTAACAAAAAATGCTAATGTGTCTGGTACTAATATTTGGTGTTAAACCTTGCTATTAATATTATGCTTGAATAAATAGCTAACAATGTTATCATAATTGGACACACCAGCATTTTCTGTTAGCAATTGAATTATATTCAATGGTGGAGCAAAATTGCTTGAGTTGGAAAAATTAGTGGATTAAATGTGCAATTAATTTTTTATTGGGACCAAAATTTACATCTTTACATATCTGTAGGGACCAAAAGTAGTTAAGCCTATTTCTTTTCTTATTTTATTATTGTTCAATTTCTGTTTACTAGAAGTGAATCCTTGAAACCAAACATTTTAGCATATATTCCTTTTGGTGAATGACTATTGTTTGGAGAGAATTATATCCAAGGAGCATTTGCTTTACAATAATGATACTTTATTATTTAAATATGAATTTTATTTTTTAGAAAATAAAATATTTTTTCCATTGTGATATCAGATGTGTTTATTGCTGTGTAAAGGGAGGCTGAAAAAGTTATAGGCAAAATGATTAAGAAAGGTTTAAAGGTTAGCAAACAGGCATGATTTGAGACAAAACATCAGGGTATCCTTTTATCCATGTAACTAATCTCACTAGAGGGAAAAACCTTTATTGTTGTTTTCTTACTTATATACTAATGTTGACAGATTGAACTATTTGGTATTTATGCCGTGCAAACTGAATCTTATCGGTATATCTCAGTTCTTCATTTTAGATATACATTTGTTTCATATTGGTTGTGTACTTTCTTATAATGAATTTCCTATTCTTATATCTTTCATTACTTGTTTCTCTTCTTTTTCTATTCGGGAGTAGACTGATTTTTGTTTTTTGAGAGGCTATCATCTGTTCGTACTGAAACATATGATTTGCTAGTATTTCTCTCTTCCCCAATAGATTTAAATTCATACTGCTTATTTGTTTTGAAACATTGAAGCATGAATTTTTGTGACAGTGCGTCAGATCTGCAGGTGGTCAACTTCATTTTACAGACTATAGATCCTAGCAACTCAGTCATGCGGAAGGCATGCTTCCAGAGTTCAATGACAACTTTCAAGGAACTTGTACGTGTATATCCCATGGTGGCTGTCACTGATTCATGGACCAAACTAGCAGTTGGAGATGTGATTGGAGAAGTTAACAACGCAAACATCAGGGTTTATGATATGCAAAGGTATTAGGATTCAGATATAGATTGTAATTAATGATTCAGAATGGGTTCAGGCTGAAATGTTAAAATATCCTCCAATTTCTGTCTCTCTTGTACTTGAGAGAAGTGCACTTGATTTTGTGGCATTTATATATTATATGCAGGGTTGGAAGGTCAAAGAATAAAAACCATTAGAAGTACCTAGTCGAATTAATTAAAATTTTGTAAGGGAAAAAATAACAATAATAGTATATTTAAGGGGGGGGAAAGACAAGGTGTGAGCCTAGCTAAGATGCCAAAGTATATAGTGATGCTTAATATGACGTTCTATGCTTAGTGCTTAGTCTTACCCCAGGTTTTATCCTAAGTAGCTGACTGGTATTTTTTTTTTTTGCTTTGATGGTATT
>Ga0099823_1006516_pt1 | contig 11783 bp, 5 predicted proteins | sample CowpearedBW_FD_76831 | JGI IMG/M metagenome (GOLD analysis project Ga0099823, IMG submission 76831) | Root nodule microbial communities of legume samples collected from California, USA - Cow pea red BW | ecosystem: Host-associated > Plants > Roots > Nodule | place: USA: California | collected... | reverse complement strand
AGTCATTTTTAATAATAAAAAAAATTAGTATAACATTCAAACCAATAGAAATTTTGGTTTAAAATTAGTAAGAGACAATATTGTTCTATTTAAAAAAAAATAACAAAACATGAGTAATTAATAAAAAAGTAATTAATAAAGTAATATGTTAAAAACTCGTTTTTAAAAAAATATATTAGTATAACATTTATACAAATAATAAATTTGGTCTGAAATTGAGAGAAACATTATAAATATTGGTACTTAATTTTGTAAAAATATTTATACTTAATTATTTTTAATCTTATAAAAAATGCATTACAAAAATATATTATTAAAAAAAAATTGGGACAAAATTGAATCAGATACACATACTTAGGTACTAAATTGAAACAAAAAAACATATATGGGGACTAAATCGAAATCAACACAATGACATCTGATAGTGGCACTAACACGTGGCATTACAATGCCACGTGGCACTAACAATGCCACATGTCACACACAGGGACTTGACACGTGGCATTTTTAAATTTTATTTAAAAAAAATTTTAAAAAAATTTAAAAATTTAAAAAAAAATTAAAATTTTTTTAAAAAAATCAAAAAAACCACAGATTGACACGTGGCACGTTGACTAACGGCGTTAGTCAACTCTGTCTGAAATGAACCTAATTCAAGCAATTTTCAAAAGTTGGGATGTAATTGACACTTTTTTAAAACTGGGTACCTATTTGACACACTAGCTCCAAACTTGGTACTATACGATTAATTAAACCTAAATTTAATATAAAAATATTAGTTATAAAAAAAATTGAGGTGACCCTGGTTTCTGGTACCATGGATATATGATGTTTTAGTCTTGTTAATGATAATGTATCCAAAGTATAGTATTATTAATGATAAGTTATGTGTGAGGTTTTTCGTACTTAGAGACCTTGATGACTCTTTCTCTTGTGTTAAGTAGTGGAAAGTGGTTCTCTTCGCTTGCGTGAAGCACTAGAAGAGTATTGGTCTAAGTGTTGTACTCGCTCGCCTATGCAAAGCAGTGGGGAAAGGAAAGATGTTTCGCCTTAGTCGAGCTCATTGCTGAGTATAGTGCCTTGTGGCGATGCATCAAAGTGTTTACTCGTAAGTCCTTGAGGAATGAGAGAGATGGTCTAGCTATGATACCATGATAACTCGAAACATTTATTTCTAGGAAACTAGATAATGTGGTGGGGTAAAAGGTGGCGAAAAACCAATGCTTGAATGTGATTACTATGCTTAAGTATTTTAGTTGGATGTGATGTTGAATATTATTTGCAATGTCATATTTTGCTAAATTTAATTTACATATTGTTTATTGTTAGCTTACCCCTATTTCTTTGTTTGTGTGTTTGTTGTATATGATGATCGTATGATGTGTGTATTCTAGGGGAGCAGGTGATAATGTAGATGTTTCTGACGTGGAGTAGATCAATGAGTGGATGTGGGATGAACTCATGAGTTTATTGTAATTTATTTAGTTGTTTTAAATCAAATTATTTGGAATTGATTTTACCAATTGAAGTTTTGAACTACGTATTTACAATTAAATAATCAATTTTTACTTAAGTGCGTTTTTGAAAAAAAAATCATTCTACTTTAAAATGTTCACAAATTATATCTTTCCGTGACATCCTAAATTGGGGTGTTACACCATGCACCCCCAATTCAAAATTCCAACAATCATAGTGAAGAACTAAGTTATAAAAATGCTCTACACAACTTTTAGCCTAATCCAATGGTTTATGAGTATTTGATCACAATGTTACTTAGACAACTCTATAATAGGAAGTAGTTAGCACAAAAATAATCATCATTTACATTGTACAAAGTACTTTGTTAATTTACTAATGAAATCATAAAATTACTTCACACTACATATTTAAACAAGAAAGTTAAATATAATTAATATAAAATAGAGAGTGTTACACAACATGACTTGAAATTTGACCAAACTCAGTCACATTGGCCTCGGCCAAAATTCGGTCGCGTTGGCCTCTACTTAAATTTGTTCACCTCAACCCTGGTTGAACTTCGGTTGTATTTGACTAATTCGGTCTCAAAAAAAATTCGGTAAGGTCATTCTTGGCTAGAGTTTAGCCATATTCAGTTGAGTTGGTGCTAGCTGAAATTCAGGCATCTTCGGTCTAGTCAACAACCCTGGCCCAAATTCAACCAAATTTGATCATGTCAGTCTGACGACACAAGATTAAGAAAATTTAATTTAAATTTCTTTTATAAAAAATGGACTTTGGACTTGAACCAAATATTTGGATCTAGATTTTAGAAAAATCCAAACTAGTTCTATAGCAAAAATGGATTTGGATCCAAAATGTAATCCAATTATTTGGATCTAAGATGGAGCTGGATTGGATCATTTAATATCCAATACATGATCATCCTTACTTTTTATGCTTTATGGAAGAAGAAATATGGGAAGTGAAGATTTTTTTAGTATGTTGCTTATGTTTGAAGATATAATAGTGATGAAATTGATGAGGTGTATAATATTTTTAACCAGTTATTGTTTGGGGGTGTTGGTGGAGTATTAAAGGAGCTAAAAAGGAACATTTGTTGTTTGTAGCAAATAGAATACAAATTGGGATTAGAAGTTGTGGTGATTATTGTTCTAATATAATTAGGATTATTTGAGGGCTAAATCATGTTCTGTGCTATAATTGTAGAAGAAGGGAGAAATAATTGTTGTTGTGTAAGAGCTATGGGAAAAATAGAGGAAAAAAAGTTAAAAAAAGTCATAGATAAATTCTAGAGTAGGTTTTATCTTTGTTTTACAGATGGGTGGGGTTATACGTCACTCGGTGACCAGAAATTTATGTGTTCCTAGGCATAGTTTTGTTGGGCAAGGACTTTGTCACCAAGCGACAAGAAAATGATGTTTTTCGGATAAAACTCTCGTTGGCACGAGAAAAACTAGTCGTTGGGTAACAACATTTTTTTTTACGCTGGACAACTTCGGTAAAATCGTGTTTCTGACTTTGTTAACCATTAGGTCGAGCTGAAATTGTGATTGTTAGTTTATAACATATAATTCTCTCGTTGACCGTTGGGATCGTTGATTTGAGGTTGTAGTTTGAGAAATATTTCACACAAAATTGTTGTGTTTAGATTTGTGATGATAAATTTGATTTGAAATTTTGGGCAGTTTTGTGCTAAGTTATACGCGTTGGGCATTGTTTAAATGGTACATGCAATGCAATGTTTTAATGATATGACTGTGATTAATATAGACGGTTGATAATAAATTTATGAAATGGAATATGTATGGTGAATGTGATGCATGCATATGTTAACATAATGGTTTTGAAGCATGAGAATAGTAGCAAGAGGAGAGGGGGCTTTGGGAGCTTACCTTGATCATTCTGACTGTATTCTCAAGGAGAGGAGCAAAGAGTGGTTGACTTGACGTATGAAAAATAAGGTTCTTGAGGAAGACAATAAGAGTCATCTTAGCATTAATCCTACCGTGACTAAGATGCATAAGGACTTTAAGTGTACTCTCTGGTGGCTAGGGATGAAGATAGATATGGCACAATATATGGCGAGTTGTTTGACTTGTCAGAAAGCCAAGATAGAACCCCAAAAACTCGAGGGTTGTTGAAACCTTTAGACGTAATAGTATGGATAAGAAGTAGTGTGGTAATTGATGTTGTCACCCACATGCCAAGGACAAAAAGAGTAGACTTTATATGGGTAGTGGTTGATGTAAGACCCAGGAAAATAATTATATTTCTAAGAAATAATTGGTGGTGAGGAATATTAACTGAATTAATACGTAAGGTTATAAAGAAAGATGAAGAGTATCATAATTGGTTAGAGCCTCTCATGGAATTAGTTGTCATGGGTTCGATCCTTGAGTGTGCATTTGGAATAATTATATTTTTTCTTTTGTTTTATAATTGTTTAGGAGTGCATATTTGGAGTGTTGCTTAAGTATTAGGGTTGTGTGTTTGAATCCTAACTATAGCAAAAATGATGAAATGGTGCATTTTTTATAGTAAAATCTTGGTGCACCTAGCAAAGCAAAAGCTTGGACCAGAAAAAACCAAAATAAAATTTGTGAAGCCTAAAATTTATTTTTAGAAGTTTTTTTTCATGGACTATTAAGGAAAATATAGAGGTTGGAGTGAAACATAAAAGTTAGGGTTTACATGAGAGAAAGAAAAGGAATGTGTGGATTAGAAAAAAGAGAAAGAGTATAGTTGGTTTGGAAGGCACTGCTAGATTGAGAACAAATAAGGGTAGAGCAAAGCTAAGGTGATCTTTGAGCAAGAACTCTAGGTAAGGGGTGTCAAACCTTGATCTCCTTAATTCTCATGTGAACATGTTGTGTTTTTTTAGTTTTGTTGTTTGGGAATATAGGTTTTTGCATGCTAACCTATGGAAATATGTTACTCTAGCTTAATCGAGAATTTTTAGCTTAAGCAAGAACAATAAAATTTCGCTTTTATCTCTTTTCGAATTTTAGCTTAAGCGAGAATTTCTAGTTTAAACGAGATCAGTCTAGCTTAAGCGAGAATTGCTACAAAATTTTAATTCCTTACTTTAACTTGTGATTGACTGAGTTAATGTTAAAAATATGATGTATGATGTCGCATTTTTTTGACCTGCACTTGATGTGTTTAGTTTGGGATGATAATTATTTTGAGATAACATGTGGAATGTAGATAGTAAAAGAGTTTCAAGGGAAATTCTTGGTGATGGTGTGGTTAGTGTATGTCTTGATATAGGAGATGTCTAGATAAGGAGGGTATTTTGAACTCTAATAATCACTCACACTCATATAGAGTATAGTGATTATGTGGTGAGAGTGGCAGGAGATCCTAGTCTTGGGAAGAGTTTAAGCTTGAGACATATTGGGATTAACCCTTTGAGTGATTAGGTGATAACCCCTTTATGGCTAGACTCTGCAGAGTTTAGAAATCAATGCAAGTGCATACTTCCTTAGAATTCTATATCAAGTGCATAATCTGGATATTGTGTCAAGAGTTAGTTGGGTTTTTAATTGAGTGAAAACTTTGTACGTTAATGTTTGTTTTCTCCATGTATGTGTTTCTTTAGTGATGTACTTATGTAACTATATTTACGTATAAATGCTTAAATACACTAGCTTACCCTTCTTTCTTTCTGTGTTTGTTTCCTTGTCTTGTTTTCCTTTTTGCAATGATCATCAATGTTGGTGTGAATAGATGTGGAGGCTCCTAGCAATTGTGAGAATGTCAGCGATGCAATAGTTTAGACTAGGCTTAATTTCTATAGCTCTTTGAGCACACTTTTGGAATTGTTTTACTTGAATTCATTGCTCTATGAGCAATCATTTGCTAAATTGTTGCCCTTTTAAGTTATGTTTTACGACATTGTTCGGTGCCAGTGGTTTTTCCTTTCCAATATACTTTGGGATAATTGTAATAGTGAATCCTCATATACTTTCTGTCGATGATCTATTTTATACTATAATCATGCGACATTTTATTTATTAGAATTATTCTATTAAAATGGGATGTCATAGGTGTCATTTTGAGAATAAATGATGGTGGAATTCCTATTTAATATGATGGTATCAGAGGATGTCTTTTATGTTTTACAAAAAAAATTTACACGTGGCATCTTGAAAGAGGTGTTACAGTTGACAAGTAGGATTATATTGATTCCTTTTAAGATTCATGAATATGGTGAGAGTGGATTATGAATGCCAAGTGAAAATTATCATTGGATTTTAAGATAGCAAGCTATTTAGATGTGAAGTGAAATTTCATTTCACAAGGCTCTAGAGAAGAAGAGAAATATATTGATACATAAGAGCAAAATAAAGGGCGATTAAACCATAAATGTCGAAACAAAACACAAAGTAGTAATACATGAAAATGGAAAGACAAGGAAGAGGATATGTGACAAGCACGTCACTACAAGGCTAGGCTAGAAGCCATGGAACCTTGAAGATGAGTGGAAAGTGCCTCCACTTGAGTCTAGGCTCAAGGTAAGGCTTAAAGGTCTCACTTTCAAAGGAGGATACTCTCACAAGGTTCAACACAAAGGTGTCTATATATCGTAAAATGATTAACCCTTTTACAAAAAGTGTACATGGGTCTCTAAGTAAAAGCACATAAATTCCAAAAAGGGCTATAATGTAAAATAAAAACCTTACAATCAAGAAGGTAGGTCCAAATGGTGCAATCCAAGGCATGCTACAATATGCTTCTTGGCCAAGGCATAAGAGGCACCACTTCTAGATGCTTCTAGGTGAATTATGGGTTAAGACATGTGGTCATTCATTCTAGATGTTTCTAGAATGTCTGGCTCCTTCTCTCTCCTCTGCATGTGCTCTCTGAATGCACCACTTGTCTCTCATTTGCACAACCTTCTAATGGTCCTACAAAACTAGTAAAAATTGGATTAGCATGTTGGCTTAAGTTAACTTAATTTTGAGTCAACAATTCAACCTATGATCAAGGTCAACAAGTCAATTAAGAACAGTCAACCAAGCCAACTTCATGGAAATCAAACTAAAACAATACTAAATAAAGATAGAGATGGAAAAGCCTCCCCTTTGTCATGCTTCTTGTAACTCTCCTTGGACTGGCGTCCATGGTGCTAGATGTGGTGGTCATGCCTTCACCAACTGTAACATTTTTTTTTCAAAGGTATTATTTAACTAACCATTTCTCTTGTATTATAGGTCCCATTGGCAATTAGTAGAGATCGTTCCTAAAGTTTGCCTAGTTGTCTGGTTCTGTTCTCTTATTGAGAAATTCGACAATGAAATAAACAACTTAATACAAGGTTAATGATACAACACTCATATCATCGAATAAGTACATAACAGTTATGACTAATGTGCCTTCAATTTAATAGAAGTTATGGGTAGCATAAACATTTTATGTCAAAGGAATAGACAAAAGCAAGTTCAAATTATATATCCTATGGTGAGTTGTATGATATAAAATTTTATCTTAAATTAACTATTTTGTGTACAAGTTGTATGATATCAAATTTTCTTTTATTACACTACAATAAGCTATCATTTAGGACCAAATTTATGATAACTAGACAACGAAGGTACTCTACTACATAATAACATCATTTCTTTTAGGTGTTCAATGATCCTTCACCTACATCAAAGGAGAATATGTTTGAAATAACACATCAATAGACAAGTTATCTCCTCCAATGTGCAAATTAGGTTTTATTTTAGATCTTATTTTAAGTTTTAGACTACAATTTTAATTTAAACATCTTAATAATTATTTTTATTTTGAACTATTTATTATGTAATAGATATGAATAATTTCAATTATATCTTTTGTTTTAGGACATTTTCTGTATTACAAGTTTTACTTTCGTGCTAAAACAAAATTAATATAAAAAGTGCAGCAAATTTAAGCCTTTATTTTTTCACAACAAACTTCAATTTAGTGTTTTCAATGTAGAATCTATTCTGATTTAAGATGTTGGTTAACAACAAACTTCAATTTTAAGTATGTTAGTCAACACCAGACTTGGAAGTTAAATTTGTTGACAACAAATATAATTTAAGTTTGTTATTGCCAAAAGACATAAAATTTAGGTTTGTTAAATCTAATTCTATTAGAAAAAATACTTCAAAAGCTCAAAATACCAGACATAAAAGGCATGTTTTGCAATAGATAGTCATTCAAAATCTAGTTTGTATTTCCTCTAATTGATCTTTTGTTTCACAATATACTATAGATGTGACGAAATAGACTTTGATTACATTTCTAAAAGTTACTTACCAAACTACTATTATAGCTACTAATGGAAGGGAAAAAACATGATAAACCATTTTTCGAAATCTCAACAAGAACCACTGGTTAAAAAGGGTTCCATTTGTCAAAGGTCATGTTCCATTAAATATTTTAATTATTTAGGGTATTGGCACATTGCTTTGAATTACCCAACCAAGAGGACCATATCCTCAAAGCCAAGTGGTGAGGTAGAGAGGGAACACTTATCTCCACCATCTCTTTCAAGAGAAGCTAGTTGTTCAAGTAAAATTTGAACCAATCCTTGTAAAGGAGACCTTTTGTTAGTGTGGTGCACGCTAGTTCAAGTTTCCAAGGAGCTTGAACAAGCTCAAAGAGAAAACGTTTTTTATACTAGATGCCTCATTACAAATAAGGTTTGCTCTTTAATTATTGATGGACGAAGTAGTGCAAATGTGGCTAGCACAAAGATGGTGGAAAAACTTGGCTTAGAAACCATTCCTCATGCGAAGCCGTATAAGCTTACTTGGATATGTAAGGATGGAGAAATAAATGTCAATAAACAAGTCCTAATTAACTTCACCCTAGGAAGCTACAAGGATGAGGTTCTATGTGATATCGTTCCCATGGAGGCCACACATATTTTGCTAGGTAGGCCATGGCACTTTGATAAACATACCTTACTTGATGGTTATAACACCCCAAATTTAGGATGTCACGAGAAGCTATCATTGCTCTTTTTGTTTGAAATTAAAACGATTATATCACACAAAGACTCTTAAAAGAAACTTAAAACTTAAATGTAAAATAGGAAATCCAATACTTCCATTGAAATAGTAATAATAAAAAAACAAAGTTCCAATTGAATACTAGGAAGCAAAAGAAATTTTCATAGTCTTCAATGTTTGATTGAAATCAACTAAATAAATAATAATCCCCCCTGAGTTCATTCCATCCTCTCCGCAATCTACTTTGAGTCGAAAACATCTGCATTACCATCTGCTCCCGTATAACATACACGTTATACGATCATCGCACAGGCAACAAGCACAAAAAAAAATAAATAGAGGTAAGCTAACCATAAATAATGATATATAAAAGAATTTTGTAAATAAAACATGTCCATAAATACTCAACATCGCACTCAAATAACACTTAAGCATTATGATCAAAATCAATCCTTGATTTGAACACACAAACCCCAAAATCTAACCAATCATACCAAACCAAACATAGCGTCACATTCATCTCAAATCTTCAACCATAGTGATCATAATCAATCTTTGGGTTTTCCGTGGCCTCTCACCCGACAACAACATCTAGTTTCCTAGAACAGATGGTTCGATGTGTCCCACTATCGCAGTCAGACTATCTCCCTTATTCCTCAAGGAATTATGAGTAAAAATGTCGATGCATCACACACTGGGCAATATACTCGCAATGAGCCAAAATAAAGTGAAACATCTTTCCCCTCCACACTACTTCATACAGGCGAGAGGGTACAACACTTGAACCAATCCTCTACCACTGCTTCACACAGGCAAAGAGGACCCCTTTCCACTTCTGCACACAAGCGAAAGAGTCTTCACTGGGTTCCTAGATACGAAAAACCTCACACAACATTTAATTCCACCAAGAGCTTTCAAGCAAGGCAAACACTCTCAACATGCAACACATGAGGATTACTTATTGCCAACCAAATACACACCATCACAACTGTAACACCTATACTTTTAAAGAGTAGAAAAATAGATACTATCTTTTTGTAAAAAGAAGAAAGGGTAGTCCAAATCCTTACGTTGTTTGTTCAAAACGAGAAAAAAAAAAGAAAAAGAAAAGTGGTTGCACCTTAACGTAAAACTACTTTATGAAAATTATGGATTTCAAACAAAACCAAAACTAACCACAACCGCATTAATGTCTTGACGCAAGGTTCACTAACGATAGAAAGAGAAACTCCCAAAGCTGCCCCTAATAGCACACATGCACGTTTGGTCTTGCCCCAGGGCTTTCACCAACCAATTACCACTCACCTAACAACATAAATATTTAAAGAACAAAAGAATGTAGCTGCACCAAAAAAATAGCTAACGTACAACAAGTGTCTTATCAAAGTTACACATATTGACTTCCTTAAAATATAAAATATAAGAAATTGTTAAAACATGCATTGCACCACCCACATTTACATGAAAGAATTAAGGGAAAATGAAGAAAAAAAATAGGAAAGAGGTAGAAAAGGGAAAGCAAAAACCATGAACCCATCCTCATTTACATAAGAGAATTAAGGAAAAAGGAGGAAAGAGAAACTAGCATGTGGAACCATGACCTTTCCCCATTCAAACCAATATGATGAGAGAGAAATGGAAACAAGACAAAGAACCCACTAACGCACGTGAATAGAAGAAAGAAAAAGGAAGAAAGAGAAAGTGATGGCTTTAGAATAATAATGTGGCTTTTCTTTCTTTTCAAAAACTCAATAACGAACCTGCACCCAAGGGTTAAATGGAGGAAAAGAATGGAACACTTAATGCAAGGCTGCAAAACGAAAAGAGAAAAGCAAGGTTGCAAACGGAAAGAGAAAACAAGGTTGAACAAAAATATTTCATGAAGAGAGATACTAAAGAACCCATACAGGTCTACACACCTTTTCAAAAGTAAATCAAATAAATTATTATTATAAAAATTGGAACACGCTGCACCCAACCATACGCGTGATATCAAGAATTAAAAGAAGAAGAAGCAAATCTAATGCCTCTGCACCCATTCACGTAAAAATACTAAAACAAAAGAAGAGAGAGAAAATTTAAACTCATGAAATAAAATGCTGCAACGTGAGAAGAAAATGAGAAAACTATTCTTAGAGAAAAAAAAACAAAAACTGCACCCAATGAAAAGAGAAAACCAGAACTAAATGTGCAGGTCTTGATCCTTGTTCACCTTTATATCATATTGTGAATGGAAAACAATCCAAAGGAAAAAAGCCAAAGGAAACCTTCCTCACCTATTCATCTAATGGGTCTCTTTGGAATGTTTCTCTTCTCTACCCCAGCTGCTGAAATCTTGCACCCTTGTTCTCTCTTCTTGTTTCTCTCCACCCCTCCTTTCTAAAATCCTAACTTTCAACCTATAAACCCCGTTAATATTCTCCCACTTAAATGTATTTTTTTTCTTGGCTGTTGTAATATTTTAAATCACAATTCAAAAAAAATATGTACAAAGAATAGATAAAAATCAAAATAGAATCTAAAGCCAACATACAAAACGAAATTTGGCCAACTAGGTTCAAACCTGAGACCTCACACACAACAACAGGATGCACTAACCACTAGGCTGTACACTTTCACCTGATATAGTATGCATTATAAGTATTAAAACACTTATACTCCACAAACCATAATTCCTTAAATCACTCAAATAATTATTATAAATACCACAATAACTTAAATCACTCTAATAATAATTATTTCCTAATTCATAATTTAATAACCTAATTAAATTAAATAAATCAACAATATTAATCAAGTCATTAATTTTTCCCAGGTCTTAATGGTCATACAAACAAATACATTTTCCACTCTCATGGGAAAAAAGTCACTTTAGTACCTCTATCACCTTAAGGGGTTAATGAGGACCAAAATAAAATGAAAAAGCAAAGAGAAAAGGAAAAAGAAGAGTGGCAAGTTTTAACCAAAGTGTTACTTCTCCTTAAAAAGAACCTAAAGCAAGTTAGTCACTCTCCTTATCAACCCACTCCTCTCTCACACCAAAAAACAAGGACACAAGCGTGATCACACAAAGATGAAGAATAACTTTCTCAAAGCTAGGTTTGACTTGATGACTATAGTTGAGTTGACTTAAGCCAACATGCTAATCTATGTTTATTTGCTTTGTAGGTTAATTAGAAGTAAGAAAGTAATGCTAGGTGGCGCATGGTGATTGGTGAGCATAAATGATGTGGAGGAGAGAGTAAAGCAAAGGCATAAAGCATAAAGTAAAAGGCATGAAGCAAATGTACCTATGTACCTTTGGTCTCCTTT
>Ga0099823_1006515_pt1 | contig 11785 bp, 9 predicted proteins | sample CowpearedBW_FD_76831 | JGI IMG/M metagenome (GOLD analysis project Ga0099823, IMG submission 76831) | Root nodule microbial communities of legume samples collected from California, USA - Cow pea red BW | ecosystem: Host-associated > Plants > Roots > Nodule | place: USA: California | collected... | reverse complement strand
TTTTTTTTTTTTTTTTTTTTTTTTGTTTTTTTTATAGATTATATATATATATATATATATATATATATATATATATATATATATATATATCTGACTGAATTTGTAGGATGCACTCACTGCAATTAAAGGAGGCGGTGTTCCTCCTCCAGGAAGCATGCCATCTTTTGAAGAAATTAAGGACATTGTAGGTTTCAACGCTTACTACAAAGAAGAAGAGCGCTATGCTACAAACACCAATAAACAGGCTTAAAGGGAGATTTTAGAGACAAGAACACTTTTTTACGAAGAAGGGTATTCTAGTGTCGATGACGTGCTTATCCAAGTGGTAATTGTATTATGAGCCATGTATTTGGGTTGTTACTGTTATTCTTGAATGTCTATGGGATTTGTTTGAGACAGTGTATGCATCTGGTTAGTAATTTGTCAAAAATAAATAAAACCCGTCTAATTAGTCGTTCATAATTTTCATAAATTTTATCAAGTTTCCTGCTCTAACAAAGTTCAGGTAACTTTCATGGTGGAACAAGGACCCGTTTTGTGTTTAAAGTTTACTTTGCAAGATACTATTTTAATATTTTTGACTAAATTTTGGTAAAAGCCTTTATTTTTAGGATGATATATAAGATCTTTCAATATTTCCATTATTTTGTGCTAACGATAGATCTTATTTTTAAAGATTCAAAATGATTCTTTCAAGTCTTACAATATATTTTTTTAATTAGGATTTTTTTAATATTTGTAATTTTTGTAAGAAATTTTTTTTAATGATGAATTTATTATCTGTTTCTTTAATATCAGATTATGGAAATAATAAATCTTATATTTAAGATCGGTATAGAAGATCTCTTTTAGCTTTTAAAACATAGACTTTCTTCAATCGTGTGAATACTACTCATGCCCGATATTAGCTCTTGAAACATCCATAGTATTTTCTCTCACCAACTTTTGAAGCAGTGAGAGTAAGAAAAGACATAAAAAACAAAGTAATCCTTCAATAAATTGGAAAATATCTCTTCCAATTAAAGTTCGTTTTGTAAATGCTAAAATATGAATGTGTGATATTAGATAGAACTTAAAACCAGTAACGCGATAATGACAGGAAACCAGGTTTCTTTCGGCAAAATCTCAGTATGAATGTAATACGGTATCAGAAATCGTAACAGAAAATAAAAGTGAGGATAGACACGTGGGATTATAACAAGGTGCAAATTACGTGGCAAGCAAAATATGTTGAAAAGTGTGGAAAAAAGGTTGGGAGAAAGTTATTTCAATCTTTCAATTTGTATATTTAACTCTTAAGTCTGAGAATCATAACAGAATGGTTGGCAGAGAAAAGTCCATTAGGTAGGATTAATAAAGTTCTCCAACATAATAGACAAATTGGGAAACATTATTGTTTTTAATCACTTATAAGAAAAAAAAAAAGCATTTTCTAACACAAACGTAACAAGAGTGATTTTCATATTAACTAGTTTAAAAATGATAAATGACAATTAAAAGTAAATTCAATTAACAATTGTTTCTGATTAATTTGGATAAGAATGAAAGTGCGCGAGCAAGGAAATGGAATCGAAATGAAATGAATTGAGTGGGAGTGAAGAGTAGAGCGAGCGATGAAGGTTTCAGCGGTTGGCAGTGTCTCTGTTACGGTTAGTCTCAGTCTCAGTGGTGGTGGCAGCAGCGGCGGCGGCCCCTTCCCATTCCGATCTTCTTCCGTTTCGTTCCTCCGAACATCCAAATCATCGCTCGCCATAGCGTGTTCTTTGGCTGGGAACGATGCTTCTTCTCCTTCTTCTCCCGCCAAGCTCCTTCGCCGAATCCTCGACTCCCCAGGGGTTCACCAAGGCCCTGCATGTTTCGACGCTCTCAGCGCCAAGCTCGTTCAGACCGCCGGCTTCCAACTCTGCTTCACCAGCGGCTTCTCCATCTCCGCTTCTAGGCTCGCCTTGCCCGACGCCGGTCTCATCTCTTACGGCGAAATTCTCGATCAAGGCCGCCTCATCACCCAGGCCGTCTCCATTCCCGTCATCGGCGATGCCGACAACGGCTACGGCAACGCCATGAACCTCAAGAGAACTCTCAAGGGATATATCAGCGCTGGTTTCGCCGGAATCATTCTCGAAGATCAGGTTAGTTAGGTTTCATCAATGGATCCAGTATTTCGAGAAATTAATCTCTGACGCACATTTCGCACATCTAGTTGGTTAGTTAGGTTTCTTCTGTCATGGACTCCGTTTATCGATATGATTGAGTTGGTTATGGTGTTGGTTAGGTAGCGCCGAAAGCGTGTGGACACACTCGCGGGAGGAGGGTGGTCTCGAGAGAAGAGGCAGTGATGAAGATTAAGGCGGCCGTGGATGCGAGAAGGGAGAGCGGTTGCGATATTGTGATTGTGGCGCGTACGGATGCTCGCCAAGCTGTGTCGTTGGATGAAGCGCTTGTTAGGTCGAGGGCGTTCGCGGATGCCGGAGCTGATGTTCTTTTCATAGACGCGCTTGCTTCCAGAGAAGAGATGAAGGCTTTCTGCGAAGTTTCTCCGCTTGTTCCCAAAATGGTACGATTCTGTCAATTGTAGAGATGAATGAATGCATTGGTACTTGGAATTATTTGTTGGTATGTGCTCTTGTGCAGGCCAATATGCTTGAAGGTGGTGGCAAGACGCCAATACTTAATCCTATGGAGCTTGAAGAGATTGGTTTTAAGATCGTTGCATATCCCCTTTCCTTGATCGGGGTTTCTATACGAGCAATGCAGGTCACTCGTCTTCTTTTTCCCATTTGAACTGATTGATTCACATTATATCTGCATAAGTTCAGGTTTTAAATGAGACACGCTAACTAAGTACTTGTTTGTAAATTTTTTACATTCACCACCAAATCCCGGCTCTTCACTGCACTGCAGCTCGTGCTGAGGACTTTGGAAGCAATATCCCTTTATCTTTTCAACTCCTTTATTATAACAAGCCATAGTGTTGAACTCGTTATTCTTGATATTATATCTATTTTTTCTGATGTTTCTTTTGCAGTATCATTTATGTTTTTTTTATTTGCTGATAAATAATATCTATGATCGCATTTGTAGGACTCACTCATAGCCATTAAAGGAGGTCGTATTCCTCCTCCAGGAAGCATGCCTTCTTTTGAAGAAATTAAGGATATCTTAGGGTTCAATGCTTACTATGAAGAAGAGAAGCGTTATGCTACAAATGCTAATCCGCAGCTTTCGAAGGGAGGAGGTAGGATAGACAGAACTTAACGAAAAAAAAAAAAGTAGATGTTAACCCTTCTTCTACTATAAAGGGACATTGTAGTGTAATGGAGAGTCGTAAGCAATTAATATCTCTAACATTATAATTAATGGTTCCTGCAATTTACTTTCATAAATGTGCTGGGCTTGGGAGGAGTCGATTGGTGATGAATAACCTTATGAATTCATCTGCATGTGGAGTGAAGCATTCGAACTTTATCAAGGTCTATTATGTGAAATGGAGATGTTCAATGCAGACTATCATATTAAATATTTGATTACTATTTTTTTAAAATAAACAAAAGCCATTTAATTAGACCTTTATCTTTTCATAAGTAAATCTAAATGTTTCAGCTCTAGGGAGAGTCAGACAGAGGTAAAGGTCTCGTGCTGATTTTCACGTTGTAAATATACGTTGTGCATTCCATTCTTGCATTCTCATAGTAATTAGTTATTTGTCAGAGAGCAGTATCGTATACAGTATACGAGGGAGAGATCAAGTTGATACTGAGAAGACAAGTCAAAGTTTCAAAGATCCCATTGTGGATGTTATAACACCTGATGCTGTGTACAATAAATATGGTGCAGATAGTTCAAGGAACCCTTTCTCTGGTATCTGGTCTCGAACAATCAGAGTAAAATTAACGAGCAGAGATGGATTTGAGAGACTCGATGTTAGGATTCCTGTAAGTGCTCATACCTTCCCGATGCACTAAAAGAAGAACAATGATTTATTCATATTAGTTGTTCAGAAGACTCAGAACTAGTTAAAAATGGGGCCTACTGATTTCCAGTTTTTATATGAATGATTTTATCATAAGTTGCTGCATGTTTGTCTCTAAAAATCCAATTACACTATTTCTTTTTTATTCTAGCACGATTTCTAACATACGTAAATATCCATGTATTTCTATCTATTCTAACTTTTTATGCTAGCACCTTATGCTATGTCACCATTCTCTGCTGCCATAGTTGAAACCTCATGAACTATAATATATGTTGCATTCAACTTAATATTTGAACATATCTATTTGGAATCCTAATAGTGGTGTAAGTAGTATAATTGGATGTCCGAATATCCCAAATTAATCACCTTTCTTCCACCATTTTGTGCTTGCCCTTCTCCTTCTCCTATTATTTGGAAGAAGAGAAATGGAATATAGTATGCGACATTTGTTTTATAAATGCATATATGCAACTATTTTGTTCTGTACTGCATCATGCCAAGGCTTTATCTCCTTATATTGTGGTTATGCATAGTTTCTGTGTAACCCCTCTCCTTGTTTTAAATTATGCGCGTGTTCAATTGAATGTTGCTCCAATTAAAATTTCTTGTTCCATTTTCTCATAATACATATATAATTTGTTATACAGGCTGGATTTCTGGATGGAATCACGGATATAGTTCCTGGTACTACTACTCTTTAGAAATTATTACATATTATATAAATAGACATTAATTCCAAATGTGCAATTCAATGCTTCTTTTTCACAATGTCTGTTAATTGAATTTTCATAACTTTATACAGCTTTGGGTGGTGTAAACATCAAAGAACTGTTGGATGATGCAGCTGAGGAAGTTGGGGGAAAACTCTTGTTAGATTTTAAAGACAGCATGGGGGACAGGATTCAAGTATTTTTGGAGTGATTCCACATTGCTTTTCTCAAGTCCAATGGTAATATGCTTTTGACCATTATTGTTTTATTAGAGATATAAAAGAAAAAGAGATTAATCTCGATGATATTAGAGATTGGTGAATAAGAGATTCTCCTTGTGAAGAAATCATAAAAAAAGTCAGTTAAGAAAATATATTCAATCCTTAAACACATATATTTGTTAAGGGAATTCGTTTTAAAGAGAAATTAAGATTTTGCAGCGAATAGAACAAAATGCTATATCCTGCAGAAGCTGCTCATTCGGAGAGCTTTCTTTAAAGACATGAGAATCTATTTTTGAATGTTATTCTTGCTCACCCACTATTATTCACCATGGTCCAGATTTTATAGTTTTTATTATTTTTTTTCTGGTGGTGGTGGTTGCTGGGTGTGGGTCTGGCAGCTCCTTCGATCTGTTAGTCGTATTCTACATTTTGTAGTTGATAATGAATAGCACAGTTTAAGTTTTTCAACTGAACTTGTGATCAGTCTACTGAGCAAATGAAAAGATTTAGAAATTAACCTTTCCTGAAACCTATTTTTCCCTGCTAGTAGAGTATAGATCGTCTAGCTCACTTTATTGCTCTGATATTTGTTGACACAATAAAATCTTTATTTTGGCCATAAATCTATGAAGCAAATCTGGAAGTTTATTCTGAAACCATAATGAAGAGAGATTTTTGGTTGACAGCCGAACTGTCTCTTATATTTAGCCTATGAAGAACCCAAATAGAAAGTTGGGAACATTTTTTGACCCGGGAGGACCAAATTAGAAAAGATAATTGCAAATTATTCATGTTGCTATTGACCCACAATTCAAACTACCTGACATATCATGCCTATCCAACAACTATCCTTTCCATAATTAATGTTACATCCACCATTAAAAATCGCCCTTCTTTATTTTACATTAATAAAATGCATGTAAAATCATAATCCAACAAGAAAACTATGTCCATTGGTGCTTCCTGGGTTACCGGTGTTACATTTTCAAAATTTTGATTTCTTTCCGCTCTTTCAATGTTACCCGGTTAAAATTTATTTGTTCCCTAAAGAAATAAAAGACTTCCTGTCTCTGGGTATCTGAGCTACCTTAAATCTTTGTCCATTTACCTTTTTTGTGCATCTTATCTTTTTTGTTATAAATTGTACTTTATTTACAAAATTAGAACAGGTTGACTTGTTTAATTTCAATTCTGAAATACCATGCCATTATACCCTAATTTAAAGTAGGGAAAGTCTGAGGTCAGTAGTGATGAAGTGAAGCAAATTCCTGCAATATCATGTCATGAACATTTGAATGACATGACAGGCTTGTTTGTTATATTCGTCGATAATGATGTTTCAGGATATATTGACGGTTTACATTCATGAAGGTGGTAACTGAAAGGCAAGGGTTAAACCTGAACAAGGATCGACAGCTCAGCTTGGTTGTTGATGGGGTACAAACATGGTCCTCTCTGCTCTGTCATCGGGAAGTGAACCAAGAGTTTCAAATTCACATGGAAAGAAAAGGTTTTGTTACAACTATAGTCATTTTTGCGAAACTACTTGAATATAATACGACTAGAGTAACTTTTCCGTTGATTTGTCAACCCAATTTTATATCCTTGTTCTGGTAAGGAGAAAAATGTCCAACAATTACATCGTTTTTAGTCCTATAATCCGCCTTGACAAGTAGACTGATGTTTTTAGGTACTAGTTATGACCAACAATTACATCGTTTATTTTGACTTGGAACTAAATTATTTTTTAACAACTTCGGCTGGTATTTATTTGGATAAATTAGGGACGATTCTGGAAGCTAAATAATTTTGAAAAAGGTGATTAAAGTTTGTATAATTTGTGAATGGAAATATGTGAAAGGAAATATCGGACGCAAGATGAAAAGCATAGCATCGGATTCGACACTCGAAGTCCAGTGTTTTATGGTATCGACGCCACCAATGTCACGAATGTTCAACCCCAAAAGCATGGTGTCAGCACCATTCATCTAAAGTAATAAGAATCAGATAACTTTAAACGAAGGTAGAAAGCATACAACTCCAGTAGCATCTATTAACTATGCATCTTTACGTGACCTTTTAGTGCTTTCTTTTCGCAATGCTCCGTGTCAGTGATGTTACACGTCTACCAATGGCTTCAAATTATCCAATAGGAGGCTGTAGAGATAACTGCAGAGAAAATAAAGTTGTAAGCCAGAACCAATCTCTAGTTAAAGAACACTCGCGTAAGGATGCGGTTTCCATTACACGTATCCTATCCAGTAGACACTCAGTTGCTTAGTCCTACGTTCTGCATCCCAAAAAAAATATTCATCCAGCCTCGTACCAGTGTCATGAATTCTCCACGAATTTTCAGCAAGAAATTAAAAAGCTTAAAGAAAAGTCCTTGAATTTCAATTCTTAAATTTGACACATGAAAAAAATATATTGATATCAAACCACCTGTTGGTGTTCAAAAAATGTGGAACATGCAAAGAAAGTAATAACCCATGTAAGGTTATTCCATCCAGTCACTGGTACACAACAGTGATGCTCAAAGCACCTACAGAAGGGTGACCCGAAAAAGAATGGTAACAGCATATTTATAACAAAAATACAAATAACTGGGTCACTTTACAGAAAATTGCAGCTTTAACTGCTATAAATCCAAATGTCACGATGTAGTCTACTAGTAGTAGCACTTGTATTGGCACTTCTTTTTCTCAACTTGCAGCAAAACAATCAGTAATACTCGCACTTACTATCTCATCTATAGCCGCCATATGGCTGTTGACCGTAGCCACCATATGGCTGTTGACCATTAACACCATATGGCGGTTGACCATTAACAACACCATATGGTTGTTGACCATAACTACCTGGACCCATCATGGAGTTATTATAATTACCTGGCATGTTGGAGCCAGGATGCATTCCAGTTGGGGGTTGCATTTGGTACCCTTGTCCCATACCCATCCCTCCCATTCCCATACCCATTGATGGATTCATGCCTCCATAGCCTCCTCCCATACCCATTCCTACACCAGGAGGACCATTGCCCATGCCCACACCCATACCCATGCCAGAGCCCATCATTGGATTCGAAGGAGCCCTGAGAGCACCAGCACCAGCACGGCCCATACCTGAACCTGATCCCATAGCTTTACCCATAGTTATAGTTGATGTAACAGCTGCAGTAGTGGGCTTCTCCATTCTCTTTTCCTTCCTGTTAATGGCCTCAAAGTCAACCCCAATATCTGCTAAAGGATTCGTTTTAGCTGCATGATAAGAAAAATATTTTAGTTAACAATATATATCCCATATAAGATCAACATTCTAACAAGTATATGTGGAAACTGAAATGTTAACAGAGGGGTTTGGGGAGGGAGGTCTAGGCACTCACGTCCAGATATATTCAAATTAACCAACCCCCTGCTTAGTGTATCAGCCCACACTGTTGATTTTGTCTCAAACTTGTCCTTGGATGGTTGAGAAACTAATGGAATTGATTGTGAAGCATTCGAAGCAAGTGATTGATTGGTAATTGGTGAACTAAAGGGTCCTGCGTTCCCTTGTTGTCCAATGAAGTTGTTGTTAAACTGCGATGCCTGGTTAGTTGGAGACTGGGACATATTTGGAGCAGATCCTCCAGGATGAGAAAAGTTGGTGACCGCTGACAACTGTCCTGTTGGAGTCTGGGGAGTCACATTTGAAGGAAAAGCTGCTGTAGATCCTGTTGGCATGAAGTTCCCGCTGTTCATATGCCCATTATATCCATTTTGGGAATTAGAAGATCCATCTTGGGAGTGCAATCCACCATATATACCACCTGATTGTGCAGGTTGCCCAACTTGAGAAGCAAAAGGTGGCTGAATATGTTGGCCAGTAGACGTTGAAAATGCATGTTGACCCGTGTGAGATGAAAAGGGTTGTTGTGCATATTGACTGGAGGGAGATGAAAAGGATGGTACTGGTCCTGGTTGGCTACTGGGAGCAGAAAAGGGTTGTTGAGAGAATTGATCTGTAGGAACTGGAAAGGTTTGTGCAGGTTGACTGGTAGCAGCCGAGAAACCTTTTGGGGTAAATTGGCCAGTTGGTTCAGAAAATGGTTGTGATGCCATTTGACCAGATGAAGCTGGAAGGGAAGGTAATGAAGAATGGCCGAAACCAGGTGCTGAAATGTTCTGCTGTGAACTTATCTCAGGTAACGGTGCAGGAGGAAGAATATCTGCAAGAATATCAGTTTCTAGCTGTGCAGATGACACATCTTGAGACAGAAACTGAGAGTTAGTAGAAAAAGGTTGAGTGTCAGAGGCAGGTGCAGTGTATGGTACAACAGAAAATGAGTCCCCAAACCCAAAGTTTGTTTCTACATTACGAGCATTTGATTGGGATGGTTCAATACTCTGATATGTCACGGGTTGAGATGGAGCAGTTTCAGTGGAAGTAAAAGCTTTGAATGGCCCGTCACCAAATGGATCCTCAAAAGACTGTAAGAAGTCAACCAACAAATATATTATTTTAACAAAATGTGACGGACAGAGGGACTGATTTAAACTACATGATGCAGATGTATTAAAAAGATTATTCAAAGCTATGTTATGAGATAGATGGCATACATGCTACACCAAAAAGGAAAAATATGACATAAAGCTGACAAGTTCACAACTATAAGAATTCCAAGTCCGATACAAATCCGTTATTTTTAGTACAGGTCAGATTGCTTTCACTAAAGAGTTTTAGAAATGGAACAAATTCATGCCTGATTGAAATTATTCGACCCAGATGATGGTGGTGCAAAGGAAGCTGTAGATCCCGCATTTGCATCAGGGGCTGCAGTTGCTGATTCAGATGGTACAATAGCCAAAGCATTTGAAGAGAACGAGTCTGAGAGGGAACCAAGCAAGTCCATTTCAACATTATTAGCGGTGGCAGGGGCAGCTGGACCAGCTGGGGCAGCTGAGGATGCTGAGAAGAAATATAAAGATATCATGAGTACAAGACCTACTAAATGGTATTTTTCAAAGACCATTAATTATTGTTGTTTAAACATACTTTTAAGGAAATAATAACTTTTTTAAAAGCTCTCTCAAGAAGCAGGCTAAAAAATTAATTGTTTCTCCAAAATAAACAAATACAAACAAGCACTCATATTAACATCGAACTCCCAAATCTTGCCAATGTAAATTCATCAAATGTCAATTACAGTTCAGCCATAGGTTTCACAAGTATATCAGACCAAAGTCTGACTAGTTTACATATTGACCACAAATCATGACATATAGCTGTCTCATATCACCCACCCAATGTATAAATGAAAAGAATTTCAATTATGAGCCACATCAGTTAATGGGCACCTTTTCCCACTAAAGGATGCAGTAAAACTATTCTTATTAATTGATCTTAGAACTCAGTTTCAAATTTCAAAATTTTATGCCTGGAACAGTGTCTATGTACCACTTCAAAGTCTGTACAAGACTAACTTCTCAAAAGATAAAAATCTAAAACTACAGAGTCCTGGTCACCAGAATACGTGGTAAGCAGAAATTTCTTAAATTTTTCATATTGCTAAACAATTTTGTGTTCAAGACAAAATCCATGTTTGCTAGGACTAGGGAGATTAACATATATACTCAGAAATGTCTAACAATGATCCAAAGAAAACAATATTAGTAAGATATATGCATATGCATATGCGGAGTCATGAATAGTAATTTGACAAGAACAAATTCAACTCAAACAAGTACGAACTCTTCAAAACAAGAAACAAGAAAGGACTGTTACAGAAATACTGATTATAGAAGACCAACCAACATAATACTGTAATAAACACCTGATGGAAGACCACGTGGATCAAAAAAATCTTCAGTTGCTTCAGCTGCATGGGCTCCAGATGCAGCAGCAGTTGCTTCTGTGGTATTATTGTTTACAGGAGAAGATCTTGTAGGAGCAGATGTTTGACTAGGATTATCATTTACATGAGGAGGGGAATCTCTTGGAACAGATGCTGCTGAAGTTTCCACATCTCTGAAATCGAAACAACATGAGTAATAGATTCTGTTGGGAATAAGTGTTGTCTATAGTGTAACGGTTCTTACCTTTCACTGCGTACAGGGCTGCGAGATTCACCAACAGCTTCTTCATAGCTAGGAGGAGCAACACCGATATTTTGCTCAGAAATTTTCCGCTCAAGCCTGCCATTTTTGTATTGTGGATTATTAACCTTAAAAATGCCATGCAGCAATTTACACAAATGACAGAAAAGGTGTATTTCAATGACAAATTTACCTTGCTTCCAGAGATTGGTCTTCAGCTTTAGCGTTGCTTCCGCTGAGAGATCATTGCACAACAAGATGAAATTAGAAGCAAATGATTCACAACACAGAGCAATAACATCACATCAATCGCCATATTCTCATGATAAATGGAAAGAAAATATGGGAAGAAAAGAACTTGCACCTTCAAGCAGACTGCTACCGAAGGATATTAAGACCAACTAAAAGTTCAGTTCACAACTCTATCTTTCTGGTATCTTGAGTACAAGAAGGATAGACCTAAAGCCATATTCATATTCTGATAATTTAATGGCCACAGACAAGACAAACAAGAAAATATCTCACAAGACCCCACTCTAATTTGGTACAAATGTAAACATTTTCTATAAATTATCATGCATAGATAAGACTTTGTTTCTCTAATTATGTTAACAGGTTAAAAATCACATGCCGTTTTTTGTAAGTTACTTCTATACAGTAAAGATAAGACTGTTCCTTCCATACAGCTCTTATTTTGTAAGTTACTTCAATACTGTAAAGATCAAAACCAATAAGGTGGCAAATACTTTGGATTCTCCACACCAACTGTTAAATTTTCAAACTGAGAAGCTTAAAAATGTATCC